>Ga0208321_1000072_pt1 | contig 125146 bp, 108 predicted proteins | sample June2015DPH_4_15_FD_184692 | JGI IMG/M metagenome (GOLD analysis project Ga0208321, IMG submission 184692) | Peatland microbial communities from SPRUCE experiment site at the Marcell Experimental Forest, Minnesota, USA - June2015DPH_4_150... | ecosystem: Environmental > Terrestrial > Soil >...
ATCAGTCTCTCCGGGTACGCCTGTCCAGCTCTCACCACGGTCAACATCCCTCGGGAGAAGATTGGACGCCTGTCGTTCGAAGCTCTCGTTCCACCCGAAGGTGGGCAGGTGCAGGGCCGCGGCTTCTTGATCGACCCCGAAGTGGTCATCCGCGAGTCCACCGGGCCACCGCCGCGTAACTAACCCCGCCGCGCACCGCAAGGGTCCTTCGAATATAAGGCCGCACGATTTCTCTGCCTGCATCCCTGTGGCACTAATGGCGAACTTCATCGCGTGGCGCGAAGAAAAACAGATCTTTCTCCCGCAGGGCGGGATCAGGATGACATGACATTCTGAGATTCCCCACGTAACCAGAAGCACGCTCACCAAGGGCTTGGCGCTCCAGCGCCCGGCCAGGTGACGGGCGGGAATTTGCAGTAACAGCATTACTCCCTACCCCCTGCCGCCGCGGCGGAAGGGGAGGCCCGCGCCGGCGCGCTGAGTGCGGTTTCTGATTCCGAGGGTGCAGGGAGATGTGTCGATGCGAGATCGGCGATCCTGCGGCATCCTAGAAGCTGATTTTCTCGATCCAGCCCCACGACCGCCCGGGAACGACACTAAAGTTTTTGGCACGGACAGCTTGAGCAGGTGCTGCGAATGGACTATAATTCATTCACCGATGACTATCCCTACCGCGTACTCCTTGCGCGACTGGGAGAACGCGAGGAATCGGCCAAAGGAATCAAAATCGCGCGGCCGTTGCAACAGGAGCAACCGAATTCTAGCTGCCGAACCCGCAGTAACACGCCTGACCTGCCGATGGACGGACATGAAACAAAAGTAAGGAGGCTGCAAGCCCTTTATGTGGGAAGCCGCTGCCAGCGGGAACAGATTTCGATGGCTGATCGGCCCCCCCCGCACGACGAAACAGCCTGCACACCGAGGTCTGCGTGCGCCAGCGCGACCGCTTCCCTGTCAGCATGTCTTATCACTATTTTGCAGCTTGATTTTTTGTGCGGCTTTCCTTTTCTCCTGGCAGGCGGCAGCTCAGCAGCCATCACCCAAGCCGGCAGACTTGCACTTCGAGCAAGGGATGGGAATGTTAAAAAAGCGGAATTGGCGAGCCGCTGCCGATGAGTTCCGAATGGTAATCAAGATTGACCCGCAGCGGGCACAGGCCCATGACGGGCTGGGGCTGGCCCTCGCGAGGCAGGGCAAGCCCCAGGAGGCTCTGGCGGAATACCGCCGCTCGCTAGAAATCGATCCGGCCTATGCCGAAGCGCACTACAACTTGGGCATGGCATTGGGGGAATGGGGAGATCCGCAGCAAGCGATGACCGAGCTTGCCAAAGCTGTGGAGCTCAAGCCGGATTTCGAGCCCGCGCGCTTGGCCCTGGGCCTTCTCTGGCATCACGCGGGAGAGTTAGAAAAGGCGGCCGATCAATACCAGGCAATTCTGAAGGTCAACCCCCGAAACGTGGACGCTCACAACTGGCTCGGCGTCGTGTACGAGCAAAAAAACGAGCCTCTGCCGGCCATCCACGAGTTTGAACGGGCCATTGCTCTGAAGCCAGATTACGTGCGGGCCCACAACAACCTGGCTTCGGTGCTGATCAGGACAGGGGAACTGGACAAGGCCCTGGAAGTTTACCAAAAGGCACTCAAGCTGCGGCCTCGCGACCCCTCGCTCAACATGAACCTGGCCATGGCCTTGCGGATGAAAGGTGACCAAGCGGGCGCGCAACGATATTTGAAGATTGTGACCACCCTCGAACCCGACAACGAGCAGGCGCAGTATTACCTCGCGGATGTACTAAGACAGAGGGGTGATTTAGAAGGCGCAGTCCGCGCCTTTGAGAAGGCGCTTCGGCTTCGACCTGACCTCCAGGAGGGTTACTACAGTCTGGGGTCGACTTTGAAGCAACTGGCGGCCACGCGACGCGCTTCACAAGAATCTTCGCCGCGCGAAGCGCTAGGCTCCGCGGAGGAGCTGTACAAACAAGGCCTCGCGGCGCTCGGAACGGGAGACCTTCTGGGGGCGCAGGAGAAACTCACGGCGGCACTCCAGCTTGACGCGAATTATGTTCAAGCTCAGAACCTCTTCGGTTTTGTGCTAGGTCAGCAGGGTGACCTGGCTGGGGCACTCGACCATCTGAATCGCGCAATTCAGTTAGATCCGAAATTCGCCGAAGCACACTACAACCTGGGAGCGGCTCTCTGGTTTGGTGGACAAAGAGCGAAGGCCTCGGCAGAGCTGAAAGAGGCGGTTCATCTCGATCCGACTTTCCTGCAGGCGTATCTGTTCCTGGGGATGGCGTTGAGCGAGAGCGGTGAGTTCGCGAGCGCGCTGGATAGCTTGAGCTGTGCCCTCTCGCTAAACCCCAATCTTTTTCCCGCTTATGTTGATCAGGGTATTGTTCTGCTCAGGCTGGGCCGGCTGCGTGACGGTCTCAGCCAATTCGAAGCAGGGCTCGATCTTAACCCCCAGTCTTCCGAAGGGAACGCGAACCTCAATGAGGCCATTCGCGAAATACGCCGGGCGATCGCGCAGAAGCCCGACGCGAGCGAAGCGCACAATACGCTAGGCAGGTTGCTGGGCAGAAAGGGTATGGGCTCGGAGGAAGTCCTGGCGGAGTTCCAGGAGGCTGTCCGGCTGCGGCCCGATTTCGCGGAGGCGCACAATAACCTGGGCCTGGTCTACCTGCAAAGGGGGAACGCGAACAAAGCCGTGGCAGAGTTTCGGGAAGCCATCAAGCAGAGTCCCAATTACGAGGAGGCCCATGAGAATCTGGGCGGGGCCCTGGTCACAGTGGATGCTGAGGAAGCGGTCCGGGAGCTAAAGAAGGCGGTGGAGCTCCGACCTGAATCCATACGGGCTCGCTATAACCTTGCGATGGCCTATGAGATCAAACCGGACCTCGACCGCCAGATTGAAGAGCTGAAGAAGGTGATCGCTCTCGACCCCAAACACGCTCAGGCCTTGTACTCATTGGGAAGAGCGCTGTTAAAGAAGGGGTTGGTGCAAGAAGCTATTGCTCCCCTTAGAGAAGCGATCAAAATCGATCCGAAGTTCGGAGAAGCCCATCATCAGTTGGGTTTAGCGCTGGTCCGTGCGGGCCAACGGGAGGAAGCGGAAGCGGAGCTCACGTTGGCCAGACAACTTATCGCCAGTGCGGAACGCGCTCAGTTGACCAGCGACAAGCTGGGTGAGGCGCAAGTCGAGCTCAAGCGGGGGGAGCTTGAGAACGCGACCAGGGATTTCCGCGAAGTGACGAGGTCGGAGCCTGATTGGGCGGATGGATACCTCGGGTTGGCCACCGCCCTGCTGCGGAGTGGAGATGCGGGGGCGGCGATCGCCGAATTCAAACGCTCGCTGGAGCTCCGACCGAATGACTTCGACGCCTATTACGGCCTGGGGCTCGCCACGATGATGAAAGGAGAGCCGGACGAAGCTATCGCGATGTTCAACCGGGCGATCGTGCTCCGTCCGTCCTCTGCCGAGGCCTTTAATCAGCTCGGTGAGGCTCTGGCCAAAAAGGGAGACACGCCAGGCGCGGCCGGCGCTTTCAAGAGGGCGTTGGAGCTTGATGCGACTCTCGCGCAGGCACGCGAGAATCTGGCGAAGCTCCCGAAGTAGCTGGGGAAGATCAAACTGCTGTGGCTGACGCAGTTGTGCCCCCATAACCCTGTGTCAGGACAGCAGAGCGATAGGATGGACGCATCGAATCACTCCAACTGCGTTGGGTGATTGTTCGGGCCGCGGTCAGGAACGGTGGGCTCCTTGATTCTAAATGAAACAGACACGGCTAACCATGGGGCGCGCAGGCAAGTCAAATAACATCGCAGGTCGCCAACCAGGCGTCGGGCGCAAAGGTGCGAGAGGGTCTTTTTGCCAGTTGATCCGGCGCGGTTCGTGGTGTTTGGGCTCCGTGTGGGTAGCGTGCCTGGTGGCAACGACTCCCAAGATCTTGGGATCGACCCTGCCAAGCAGTTTGCCCGTCGGGATCGAAAAGACCCCGACGCCTGCAAAAGACGACCTAGAGCAGCTTCAGCATCTTGAAGGTTACGTCAGGGATGGCAAGTTTCATGAGGTTGAGGCACCCCTGCGAAGTTATCTGAAAGCCCACCCGGATTCGGCCCGAGCTTGTTACGACCTGGGATATGTCCTTTTCCGAACCCATCACATCCGCGCTTCGGTGGAGGCGCTGGCCAAGTCCCTGCAGCTCGACATCAACAATGCCGAAGCACACAAGATTCTGGGATTGGACCTCACCATGTCTGGAAAATACGAGGAGGCCCAAATCGAGATGGAGCAAGCTGCACGTCTAAGACCGAACTCCGCTGAGGTTCACTACTTCTTGGGCAGGATCCATTACACCCGGAACGCTTTCCCACTCGCCAAACAGGAGTTTGAGGAGGCCATACGACTGGATCCGTCATACATGAAAGCTTATAACAACCTGGGACTGACGATGGAGGGCATGGGCGATGACCAAGCCGCTCTTGCAGACTATGAAAAGGCCATCCAACTCATGGAGCGACAGGGGCGGAAATCCGAATGGCCGTGCGTCAACCTTTGCGCGATGTACAACCGCTTGAACAAACCCGAGCAGGCGCTGGAGTACTGCCGGAAAGCGATTGCACTCAATCCCAAGTCCGACCAGGCATTGTTCGAAGCTGCCAGGGCACACATGGCGCAGGAAGACTGGGACGGCGCTGCGAAGGCCTTGCAGAGCGCAATCGAAATCAATCCTCGCTTTCCGAAGTTCCATTATGTCTTGAGCACGGTCTATCGGAAGATGGGAAAGGCTGCGGAGAGCGAGAGCGAAATGGCGGCTTACCGAAAATTATTTGAGCAGGCTAGGTCTCAACGGCCACTAGGCACTGCCGAGCGCCCTCATCCGGAGGCGGATAACCCGGCCGAGGTGAAACACTGAGCCTTCGGGCCGTTATGATCGCGCAAGACGGGGCTCAGGCTGCGCGCTTTATCGCCCAATTCATGCAACCGAATCAGACTCGTACGTTGCCAAGCCGTGCCACGGTCGGAAACCAGCGTCGAAGGCTGCGATATTCCCTCGGCTTGATGGCTCTGTTTCTGGGCTTTGCGTGCTTGGGCGAACTGTTGCGGGGCTCGGGGCAGGCGCGAAAGGAAGCGCCCCCCGTTGGCCCGCACCGTGCTGGCTCGAAAGTCACGCAGACACCGGCAGGTGTGTCTTTTGTCGATGTAACGAAGGAGGCGGGGCTGGGTGGCGCGGTGATTGTCGGGGGCGGGGTCCAGAGCAAGCGTTATATCCTGGAAGAAATGGGTGGCGGGGTCGCATTCCTCGACTACGACAACGACGGGTGGCCGGATATTTTTCTTGTGAACGGAACCAGGCTCGAGGGATTCCCGGAAGGCCAAGAGCCATCAAACTACCTGTTCCATAACAATCACGACGGAACCTTTACTGACGTGACCAAGAAGGCGGGATTGGTGCACTCCGGCTGGGGGCAGGGTGTGTGCGTCGGCGACTATAACAACGATGGCTTCGACGACATCTTCGTCACCTATTGGGGCGGCAACGTTCTCTATCGCAACAATGGTGACGGGACCTTCACGGATGTAACCGATAAGGCAGGCCTGTCAGGGACCGAAGGCCGCTGGTCGACGGGATGCTCCTTCCTCGATTATGACCGCGATGGTCATCTCGATTTGTTTGTTTCCAACTATGTTACCTTCGATTTGAAGGTGGCGCCGCTCCCAGGCACCAACTATTACTGTTCCTTCATGAATGTCCCAGTGGCCTGTGGCCCGGAAGGTCTGGGAGGAGGAACCAATATTCTTTATCACAACCGCGGCGATGGCACGTTTGAGGACGTTTCCGAGAAGTCGGGTGTGACCTACCCGCGCGGGACTAAGGAACTCACCTTGGCCGCGGATCGGACGTGGCGGCCCGTGGGCGCGTACGGATTCGCCTCCCTCGCCGCAGATTTCGATAACGATGGCTGGCCGGATATCTATGTATCGTGCGACACCGCTCCGAGCCTGCTTTACCACAATAACCATGACGGCACCTTCACCGAGGTAGGTGTCCCTGCCGGTTGTGCGCTAAGCGGCCAGGGTACCCGGCAGGGTGGGATGGGAGCAGCGACAGCCGACTATGACGGGGACGGCTGGCTCGACCTCGTCAAGGTGAATTTCGCCGGCGATCCGACCACTCTTTATCACAACAACGGTGATGGAACCTTCAGCGATGTCAGCCAGCAGGCCGGGCTGGGGGCGATTACCCAGTACGTCGGCATGGGTGTGGGTTTTCTGGATTTCGACGACGACGGCTGGCCGGACATCTTCGTGGCTAACGGGCACGTCTACCCTGAGGCGGACCGAACTCCAGGCATCCCCGGGTTCAAACAGCCCAAAGTATTGTTTCGCAACTTGGGGAACGGCCGTTTTGCTGACGTATCATCGACGGCGGGTCCCGGCCTGAAGATCGTTGCTTCCAGCCATGGGTGTGCTTTCGCGGATTACGACAACGATGGCGACATCGACATCCTGGTCAGTAACAATAACGAACCGCCCACCCTCCTGCGCAATGACGGCGGGAACAAACGCAACTGGCTGCTGGTGAAGTGCCTGGGTACTCGTTCGAACCGCAGTGCTATTGGGGCTCGGGTCCGAGTTGTTACCGGCCAGCACGCGCAGATGGAGGAAGTCATCAGCGGGTCCAGCTTCCTCTCTCAAAGCGACCTGCGCTTGCACTTTGGCCTGGGCCAGGCAAAGGCAGCCGACTTGGTGGAAGTTGCCTGGCCCTCAGGTCTCAAGGAGTCTTTCCGCAACGTCCTCGCCAATCAATTGATCACGCTCGAAGAAGGACGGGGGATCGTGAAGGCCCAGACATTTCCGACGCGAGCAGGACGTTCGGAGTCTCCCGTTCGAGTGTTATCACAGCGGTGAGCCGTGCAAATCGTGCGAAACAGACACTCAATCTCTCCAAGCAAGGAAGAGTTCGGAGAGAAGAATGGAGCTCAAGACGATGCTTACCTCAAACGCGCCCTGCATCCGGATGCTCGACTCGAACCCAAAGTGGACGAGTTAATTGCGAAGATCGCGGCGGCCCAGCAGAAAGATGGCTATCTGGATACATACATTCAACTGAATCTCCCGGACCTGAAGTGGACGAGCTTGGCGTTCAACCACGAACTGTTTTGCGCGGGCTCGCTCTTCGAGGCGGCCGTGGCTCACAATCGAGCCACGGGCAAGCGCTCCTTGCTCGACGTCGCCTTGCGACTCGCCGATCACCTCGATTCCACCTTCGGGCCCGACAAGCAAGCCGGCATCAACCGGGAAACCTCTTTTGCCGTCAGACCGGGAACGTACCTGATCCGCGAGGTGGTGCAAGACTCCGAGGAGGGACACCTGGCCGCCCTGAACTCGATTGTAGAGATTCCATTCTGACTGCACACTCGGGCGGCTGGTGCAAAGTGGCGGGTTTCCGTGCCGCGAAGCGCTCGACCACCGGCAGCCGACGGAGCTGTTCTGCAACTCCGCGGCTCGATCTTGGGTAACGACAGGCCGTAGCCTTCAAGGACCCGCCTACCATTAGGATCGGCGGACTTTCAGCCGCGGCGGGTGCTGGCTGTGTAGCTCTACGTGGCAACCAGTTTGGATGCTTCCCATTCCGACAAAGTAGAAAGGGGGGAGATCATGAAGCGCAAATGGCAGAAACTGACAACAGGATTTCTCTTCTTCATATTGTTAATTACAGGACTACCAACAAATACATTCCCCCAGCAGGGCATTATCACCATGTTTGCGGGGGGCGGGCCCAACAGCACGCTCGCGCTGTCCGCGGACATTACCCCTGTATCTGTGGCGGCAGACACCCGCGGCAATCTTTTCATCGCCGGACACGCGATGCACCAGGTATTTAAGGTCGTTCCCGCCGGCGATTTCACCGTGGTGGCCGGCACGGGCATCGATGCCCTCAGCGGCGATGGCGGGCCGGCCTCGCAGGCCAGCCTCGCCTACCCTTCCGGCGTGGCCGTGGACGCCCAGGGCGACATTTTCATTGCTGAGGCGGGCAATTGCGTTATCCGACGTGTGGATGCGGTGACCGGGATCATTACTACGGTGGCAGGCAATAGCCAGTTCGGCCTTGTCGCTCCTGGCTTTAGTGGTGACGGCGGACCGGCTACGAGTGCGCTCTTGAATTTCCCTATCGCCGTTGCTTTGGATACTCAGGGCAACCTCTTCATCGCGGATACCAACAATAACCGCATCCGCCGCGTTGATGCGGTGACCGGGATCATCACCACAGTGGCGGGCAATGGCGCTGTGGGGTCTAGCGGCGACAATGGACTGGCGACCAAAGCCAGTCTGAACGGCCCTGGGGGTATGGTCGTGGACGCGCTGGGCAACCTCTTCTTCGTGGACGCGTTCGCCATCCGGCGTGTCGATGCGGTCTCGGGGATCATCACCACTTTTGCCGGAAATCATATAGCGGGGTACAGCGGCGACGGGGGCCGGCTATCAGCGCCAGTCTCTTTGTCGGTACATTCGACGGTCTTCCAGGCGGTGGTTTGGCCTTCGACACCCACGGCAACCTCCTTATCGCGGATAGTAACAACCAGCGCGTTCGCCGTGTGGACGCGGTTACGGGAGTCATCACCACGGTGGCGGGCAGTGCCCAGCCGAACGCCGCGGGCTATATCGCGCAGGGCTATAGCGGTGACGGGGGTGCGGCCACCAGCGCCAGCCGCGCTTGGCCCCGCTCAAGGCCATCCACCTAAGGAGCCATTTATGATTCAGATCATCGCCGCTGGGCAGACGGTGAAGGTGGGTACGGGCGTAGACATAGAGATTCTTCTCAAGAATACCTCCGCTGAGCCCCTGAGCTGCAGCGCGAATATCAGCGACCTTACCGGGCAGGACCCGTATTTTAGGTTCGATGTCCGTGACGACCACGGGCACTTGGTCCCGAAGAGAGTGTATCCGCACCCGGAGCTTGCAGAAGGACATCCTATTATGGACTGCACCGTAAGGCCCGGCGAGACGCGGACCGAGGGCCAGGACGTTGCCCGGATATATGACATGACCCGACCGGGCGAGTATGTCATCCAGGTGTTCAGGGCAATCTCGTCTACAAATGAAAAGGCTGGCTTGGTCGGATCAAACAAGATTACAGTGACGGTCACTCCCTAGCGGGCCTGCTCGCTCGGTAGCACAGACATCGTTTTGAAGCTGTGAAATATCCCTAGATGAGCAAAAGCATTTGAAGCAAACGTGCAAGGTCATAGAAGGCGCAAAGAAAACAAAGCGATTGTTCTTTGCAAGTCTTTGCGCCTTGGTCCCGCTTTGCGGGATGAGATTGTTTATTTTTTCACACCTTCTTTGTGATGTCTGCGACTGCGACGAGGTGCGCCATGTGTCGGGACCTGCCGCTGCCTCTCCCCCTTCTGCTCGGTTCGCATGCTATACAGTGGGCCGCCGGGATCAGTCGAGGCGGAGGTCTCGAGCAGCGAGTCGAGGGGTAACCCCGTGGTGGACAGACACCTTCAAAACGAGGCGAACGGCTGGGTGGGTTCGGGGGGCAACCCCTGGCATCTGGATAAGGACACGGAGAGCTACGAGTTTCTCACCAACATGGGCGACAAGCCCGTTAGGATTGGCTTTAAGGTGTGGGCGGACGGGCAAATCTTTTACCTCGGCAGCCTGGAGCTCGTTCCCCACGAGACACGCATGATCGACTTGCGCAAGCTGCGGGATGCGCAGGAGACTGACCTGGAGAAGCACCAGATTCCGGCGGGGGCGACGGACGGCAGCGTGCTCTGGCTGCGCCTCGATAACGTGCCGGTGATGGGCCGGCTGGCGGTGATCACCCGGCACGGTGGTATGGCTTCAAGCTACGATTGTTGCCTTTGCGGGTGTCCCGGCCAGTACGGCTACACTCTGCTCATACCCGTGATCACCTGTCCCATCACCGTGGCGGTCGGCGACCAGGTCCACGGCCAGGTGTGGTATTCGCCCGCTTGTGGAGGGGCCTACTACTACTTCGACATGACCACTAGTTTGGGTTGGAGTTCGACCAACACCAACGTTTTCACGCTGAACAACAGCAATCCGAAAGGCCTCTTGACCGGTATCGGCGGGGGCGCAGCCACTGCGCTCGCTCAAGGGACGACCGCATGCCAGGCGTGGTACATGATGGGAGCGGTCTGCCAGTGTAGCAGTTGGGTGCCCATCGTCGGCAACACCCCGTGCAGCGTGCAGAATCCCACTATTACCGTGACCCGTCAGAGCCTCACGTCCACTTCGGCCACTGGTTCCCCCTCCTCTGCTGCGGCTAATCCTGCGTTCACCTACGCCGCCGCGGCATACGGCGGCGGCGGAGGTAACATTGCCTCCTATACGACGCAAAACCCGAATGCGAACCCGAACACCGCTTCGATCAACGCTCCTTCTAATCCGGGCGGCTCGGTGGTGCAAGGGGGATATGCAATACTGACGGCGACCTACAATACCTCGGGGGGTTCTCCGTTCGTGCAGTTCTACGTGCCCACGTTCGGGCTGTCGTGCTACAACACGCAGCTAGAAACTGACTACATATCCGGAGGTGCATGCACACAAATCACAATCTACGGCACCCTCTACTCTGGAACTGATACGAACCCGTCCGGATTGCCAGCGGGAACCTATTGCGATGCCTTCCTCGGAATGGTCCGGTTGAACGGCAGCGGGCTGACCGCAAACGGAACAAAGATAGCATGGGTCTCGGGAAGCAAGCCGAACTGGACATTCCAGGTGATCACGCAGTACGTGGGGGCAGACGGCACCGCCGTTGTCGCTAACCAAACCCTCGCGCGCGATAGAAGCATAATCCCCAAAACGGCCCCCAGTATAACTGTTCAGTTGCCTGGTGGTAGTTACGCTGCCAATGACATTGGCCAAGGGATTACGCTATACATCCTGGATATTTACAAGGGAATAGGCAACTCCGTGTGTTCGGGATTCTCGAACAGCATCGTCGTTGGCGCTTGCAGTCCATCCACCCCGACCGCATTATGCCCCAGATATGCCATTGAGTAGGGAGGCTTTATGAAAGCAGGCGTCCTTTTAACGATTCTGGCAATGTGCGCCAATGTCCTGTGTACGGCTGGAACGTCCGGCCGTGTTGTGTTCGTGCGAGATAGCGAAATTTATACGGCCAATGAAGACGGTTCCAATATTCGCCGCATAACCCTCGACGGCAAACGAAAGCAATGGCCCAAATGGTCTCCGGAGGGTAAGAGAATCGCATATCTCACTGAAGGCGATATGCGTGCCACTCCCAAGAGCAGGGGCACGATCCGGATCATCAATACCTCCGGGGAGCAAGCAGGCTCGGCCTCCGTGCTCGTCACCCTCCCTGACGGGACCCCGGTTGCCGGCATGCGCGGGGTGGAGCTCATAGGTTGGTACGACTTTGATCACGTCTTCGCTGCCGGGAGTGCCAACCCGTACGTAGTTGAATACCGGACGATTGACATTCGCACCGGTAGGATGGGTGGTTATGGTGGAGGCAACTTTGCGACTTGTGCGACGATGGGACGGGTCGCGTTCTGGACTCCTGTGTTTCCCACGCATCGATCGATGCAGTTACAAGTGAACGACAAAGAGATGGGTTTCGGATTCCCCGACGCGATCGATGGGATACCCGATATTCACGTTCCACTGCAATGGACACCTGATTGCCAGTACTTGGCCTTCCTAGACCTCCGCCCGCCCGCCACGCTTGTCCTAGTTCGCGCCAACAAAGTGGAGCGCAAGATGGATCTCCCAGAGGAAGGGAGCTTTCATCTCGATGGCCTCACCCCAGACGGCACCGGTCTGTTGCTGGCCGGGTCGAAGAGGACGCTAGTTTACGACTTCCGGAAGAATACAATTTCGGAAGCACCGCCAGCAATCCTAAAGCAGGTCAAACTCCAGCGCACGGCCCGCGAGGGCATGGTGCAGAAACTTGGCGGGACAGACCCGGACTGGTTCCCCCAGGAGCCAAGCCCCGGGTTGGCAAGTAGCGAGTAGATTCTCTCTTGGATTTGAAGGGATTCTTCTCTCTTGAAGGTGCAGGAATCTTTCCTCGTTAGAAGTTCATGCGGCCTCTGTTGTGGAGAAAGTGGAGACCTGCGCGAAGGGCGCTAGGGTCGGTGCCGCTCCCGGCCTATTCCACCAAGGACATCCCGCTCGATACGGTCGTCGGCTGGCTGCCGTTGCCGCTACTGTGACAGTTACCACAACTGCCCCATCGCTTGTTGTCCGCACCCCCTTTAACACGCCTACAAACGGCCGCGCCTTCAGAGTTTTTCCACCGCTGTGGGCTTGGGCTTTAGCCCTGATTGGTGTCCTGCTCGCCTTGAGCTTATCAAGTAAACTTCGCCGGGTCCCGGTCCCGGCCAAGATCGGTTTAGGACTCATAATCCTCGTTGTAACGGTCTGGGCTGCTTGTGGCGGCGGTGGACCAGGGGGTGGAGGAGGCGGTGGCGGGAACCCTGGCACCCCGTTAGGAACGTATACCCTAACCGTTACTGGTACCTCTGTATCCGGCTCAACGGTTCTCACGCACGACCTCACACTGACGCTGACGGTGAATTGAGAAGTCGGTTTCAGGGTTCGAGCATCAGAGGTCAAACGCTCAAGGGGGGAAGCCGAAGGTAGCGTGCAGAGAACCTCTAACGCCCGGACCAGGTAGCGTCGCCGGACGGCCTCTGCGCCGCCTTGGCCCGCCCGGATTACGTCCCCCACTGTTGGTGAAATCCAAAATTGTGGCGGCTCACCAACACGCCGATCAAGATCCGAAACGGGGCTCTGAGCCAAAAAGATGTTAGAAATGCAGGTTGACCCGGCTATATCCTTGAAAATAAAGTGGAGGCTGAAACTGAAAACGATTGACCCGGCTATGTGGACGAAAATACACAGGTTGCGCGGTAATCGGGGCGAAGCAAGAAAGTTGTTGAAAGGAAAGGAGATAGCGTTGGACGCGAGGTCGAGGGAAGGAGACGGTTACTGCCTGTCTCGGAAGGGAGACTTGGATTCGTAGTGCGCGATCCGGGCTTTCAGGCCTTCTATCAAGGTTTGGGCGTTTTGTTGGGTAGCGAGATCCAAGGCTCGGTGTGCAATTTGTACGGCCTCGAGAAAACGACCGACCTCGGCGTAGGCTGCGGCCAGCACGTCGAGAAGACCAGGGTCAGGGCCGGGAGATACTTTGACCGCCCGCTCGGCGAGTTCGACGGCCTCAGGACCATTTCGGACCGACGCGTCCGGGCAGGTAGCCAGCACCCAGGCCGTCTGGTTCAGTAGCGGCAGAGAGTTCGGGTCCGCGCGGAGCCCTTCGCGCCAGCGTGCCAGCGCCTCTCGGACCTTTCCTTGCATGTAAAGGGCGCCACCGAGGTTGTAATAAGTCTGAGCCCGCCTGGGATCAAGTTCCAAAGCTTTCTGGAAATGCGGGATCGCTTCGTCGCCCTTTCCCTTCTCGAGGAGGGCCATGCCCAGATTGTCGTGGGCGTCGGCGAAGTCGGGGCTAATCTCCACGGCCTTCTGGAAACGCGGGATCGCTTCGTCGACCTTTCCATTCTGCAACAGGGTAATCCCCAGGTTGTTGTGGGCGTCGGCGAAGTTAGGGTTGACCTCCACGGCTTTCTGGAAATGCGGGGTCGCTTCGTCGACGTTTCCCTTCTGCAAGAGGGCCATCCCCAGGTTGTTGTGGGCGTCGGCGAAATCGGGGATGACCTCCACCGCCTTCTGGAAATGCGGAATCGCTTCGTCGATTCTTCCGCTTTGCAGAAGGGCGGCGCCGAGGTTGTTGTGGGCGCTGCCGTAATCGGGTTCGAGTTCCACGGCCTTCTGGAAATGCCGGATGGCCTCCTCGACCTGTCCCTTCTGGGCGCGGGCAATCCCCAGGTTATTGTAAGCCTCGGCGAATCTTGGGTCGCCCTCTACGGCCTTCTCGAAATGCGGGATCGCCTCGTCAAGCCGCCCGTCGCGCGTGAGGCCGAGGCCGAGGTTATTGTTGGCCTTGGCATCCTCGGGATCGAGTTCCAGGGCCTTTCTCCATTCGGCCACGGCCGCGGAATGTTGCCCCTTCTTTTCCAGAGCCATGGCGCGGTCGAACACGTCGTAGAACTTGGTGACCGGCGCATCCAGCTTCAGAAAGGCCTCCGGCTGAACATTCACGAACTCAGGGATGTTCACGGCGCGGTTGGCCGCGGTGGCGTTCTCGATGAGGATCGGTGGGCTGTCGTTGCCCTCTTCGTCCAGGTGCGTCAGAAACATCTGCGTGTAGGGCGAGCGGCCCTTGGAGGAGAAAACCAGCCAGCGGCCATTGGGGGAGAAGCTGTGCCAGGAATTCATCAATGGAAGGTTGCATTTCATCCGCCTGGCCTGACCGCCCTGGAAGGGCACGATGAAAAGCTGGCTGTCAGGACGGATCAACAGGCCATTGCGGCACTGCACGAAAACGATCCAGCGGCCGTCGGGTGAGACCTTTGCGAAATTGTTGCTCATGCCGTTCTGGGAAGCGCCGGCGATGGGCTCCGGAACTCCCCCTTGGCCGTTGTTAAAGGGAACCCGGTAGAGGTCGTACTGGATTTGCGTCTCATTGGGATCGTTGGCGAATCGAGGCGCCTTCCAGCCTTCGGGGTACGGGTCCCTCGCTAGCGCACGCGCAAAGACGATGTATTTGCCGTCGGGACTCCAAACGCCGCCGGTTTGCACGTATCGTGGGTCATCGGCGCCCGGCAGGAGGTTCAACTGGCGCGCTTCCCGGTCGTACCAGACCAGCATTCCCTTCGTCGGGTAAAACACCTGCCCGAAGCGGTAGTCGGTGAAATTGGCGACGTAGATTCTGTCCTGCGGACGGAAGCGGGGGCCACCTTGTTTCGGGCCGGGATTGTTGATCATGGTCACGACGTAGCGCCCGTCGGGCGAGACCTGCGACATGAAGCCCACCCGGAGGTTGCCGCTGTCTTCCAAAGGCCGAAAGGAACTCCACTTGATCACGTTTTCCTTGCGGATTGACGTTTCCTGTTTGACCGGGGTCAAAGAGTACAGCCCCTTCTCATTCGCCCCGCCGTCGACATCCATCCCCATCGTCTTGCCATCGCGAGAGAAGGAATGGCAGTTCGCGCAGGTGTGGAGCCCCGTCATCAGCGTCCGGCTCTCGGTGTCCCCGACACTGCGCAGACACCATTTGATGAATGGAATGATGCTCTCCGGCAGTGGCTTGATGACCCCCTGCTCGCCGGGAGCGGGTATGAGCGGCACATCGCGGTAGAAGATCGGCGCGCCCACGGGGTCTTTCGAGGTCTCGATCATGCACTGACCCCGGGAGACGGCCTGGGTCGCGTTCTTGTCCCGGAATCCCGTGATGGTCACCGTGGCCGGACGCTCCACGGAGTGCTTCTTGATCGTCGCCCAGGTGGCGGCGTCTGGGAGCCAACTCCACGACGCGGCTTCCTGCGGTGTCAGTTCAGGCAGTTTGTTTGTATCAGCGATGCAACGCGGGTCGATCTCACCGATGTGCAAGCGCTCGCCCTGTGATTTCACCTGCATTCCGGCCGAGCCGTCGGAAAACGACACCTCGATCAGCCAAAGCGTGGGGCCCTCCGAAGCGTCACGCCAGATGAATCGTGGGGGTGTAATCTCAGGTGGGAAGATCGATCCCTCCGCCGGATAATTGATCGTGATGGGGGCCAGCCGCTCGCCGCCAGGTCTGGGAGACAGGAAGGAATCCGCCGGAGGCGCAGTCGCCGCTCGGTGCAATGAGGGAAGACCGGCTCCGTGCGGGACATGCTGCGCAGCAGGCCGATCGAGGACGAAGAGCAGCGCCACGACCGCAGCGACGCTGATCAGAGTGCGGAATACTACTCGGTTCACAATACTCTCAGGCTTGCTCGGCGAAGCTACTTACGCGCTAAAGAAGCCAACTCACAGGATAAGTCATTCTGACCGGAATCTGCGTGTTCATTTCCCGGCCGAACCTTAACATACACCTGACCACCTCTGGCATGCAATGGCCCAGCCGGGTTTGCTTGCGTCAAGTCTTTTGTGCAGCGGGCCGATCTTGAGAAGCACACGATTCCCGCAGGGGCCACGGACGGCAGTCTGCTTTGGCTCCGACTCGACAACGTGCCGGTGATGGGACGATTGGCGGTGATCACCCGACAGTGCCAAGGGAAAAAATCTTCGTGTCGGGCAGGAAGTGGTTGAGCGGCTTCTTCTCGATGGGATCGACCTGCATGACAGCAGGCTGAGCATAACCAAGGTTATAAAGCCTCCCGCCAATGTCCTTGCGGATGAAACAGAAACCTGCCAGCCCCTCGCCGATCTCGCAGTGGCGAGGGCAGAGATAGCCATGCAGCTTCCGGTTGGGCGAAGTTTCCCACCAACCTGCTTCATGAAGCTTCGAGCTGATTGCCGCAATGCCCATTCGGTAGGCCTTATCGATATTTCGTCCCCGCTCGGCCCTGGTGTCAACCAGCCTGATAGTCAGCCTCGATGCGCTGAAAACGCTGGACATCCGTCTGGGAATGGAGTAAACCCTAGGATCGCCGAACGCATGTCACACTGGAGGGTAAGATGAATCGCAGACGATTCCTTCGTAACAGCAGTCTTGCGGCGCTGGGCGCGCTGACGATGAAGGCGGGAAGCCATCCATCGCTCGGCGTGCCGGCACCTGGTGCCGAATCGAAGCGCGCCCGCCTTGACGTGATTTGGGGCGACCGGGTGGGGAAGATCAACCGCAACATCTACGGCCACTTCACCGAACACTTGGGGAGCTGCATTTACGACGCCATGTGGGTGGGCGAAGGCTCGGCCATCCCGAACCAGAACGGCCTGCGTAAAGACACCATTGAAGCACTCAAGCGTATCAGGGCGCCGATCATTCGCTGGCCGGGCGGCTGCTTTGCCGACCAGTATCACTGGCGCGACGGCGTCGGACCACGCGAGAAGCGGCCACGCATCTGGAACATCTGGTGGGGACGCGACGAGGGTAACGCCTTTGGCACCGACGAATTCATCCAGTACTGCCGGTTGAGCGGCGCCGCGCCGTACCTCTGCGTCAACGTGGGCTCGGGCTCTCCCCAGGAGGCCCTGGATTGGCTGGAGTACTGCAACGGCAAGGAAAGCACAACCGTCACATCCCTGCGCGCCGCCAACGGACATCCCGAGCCTTACAACGTCCGCTATTGGTCGGTTGGCAATGAGAACTGGGGCTGCGGCGGAAACTTCGACGCCGAGAGTTACGCCCGTGAGTATGCTCGCTATGTGACCTACCTGAATCGGTACGCCGAGCGGGGCACAGTAGAATTCGTCGCCTGCGGAGACTTCCGGGATGACTGGAACCAGAAGTTCTTCGAGACTCTGCTCAAGCGCCCAGGCGCCCGTGGACAGGTTCGAGGGGTCAATCACCTCTCCGTTCACCATTATTTCCGCGGGGAACTGGGGCAGGCAACAGAGTTCACTGATGAGCAGTACTATCGCGCGCTGGCGGGTGTCAGCGTGCTGGAGGGATATATCGAGGAGACCATCGGCTTGATTCAGCACTACACCACCCCCCAAAACCGCATCGGGATTGCCCTGGACGAATGGGGGATCTGGCATCCGGTGCCCAGCACTGGCGCGCAAGGGCTCTGGCAAAGCAACACACTGCGGGACGCTCTTCTGGCCGCGGTGACTTTCAACTCACTGAACTCCTATGGCGACGCCGTCTCCATGGCGAACATCGCCCAGACATTCAACGTGCTGCAGTGTATCGCGTTCACGAAGGGAGACAAATTCGCGCTCACGCCGACTTATCATGTCTTCGACCTCTATCAACCGCACATGGACGCGATGGCATTGAAGACGGTTGTCGATTCCCCCACTTACACCCTCAAGCCGCTGACTCAGCTACCACCTCAGTTCCTGGCTCAGCTAGGCGGACGCGGCGAGACGACGCGCACCTATCTAAGCGCCTCGGCTTCCCTGAACGAGGCTCAGAAGCAGATTTGCCTGACTCTGGTCAACCAGCACTTGACCGAGCCCTTGGAGGTCGAGATCCAAATCCCCGGCCTGGATAGCCCTGGGGTGCGCGGCGGCACTCTGCGGGAACTCACTTCGGGCAACGCGCGGGATGAAAACACCCTGGAAAAGCCGGAGGTCGTCCGGCCGTCAGCGCCCAAGCAGCTTACCGTCCAAGGGAACAAGTTCACTCAGCTTGTTCCACCGCACACCGTGCAGGCGCTCGTTCTCCAGGTGGGCTAGGCTTGCGCCGACGACAAGGCAAGGAGCCGTGGCGAACCCCGAGGCGGAAGCCCCCCAGGCGCTGCTGAAGCAGCTCGATGCAGAACGCGCGGCGAGCGAGCGCGTCGTCAGGAATCTCAGGGGAGAATCTCCGGACTGGCGGACAGATTCGCCTCGGCGTGTTCGCCTGCCCGGGGTTTGCTGACGCCACAACCGGGCCAAGGTTCTGAGTGGCAGGTTACTTCTTCCTCAGCTCTGCGATCCGCTGATCCGCGTACTGTTGCAGCACGGTGCCGCGCCCCAATTCGGCGGCTTTCGCAAAAGCCTCGAGGGCCTCGTTGGTTTTGCTGGAATTGGCGTAGACCTCGCCCAGGCGAAAGTAGAGCTGAGGATTGGGCGCTTGGGTCAGGGAGATGGCTGTCTTGAACTCCTCGATGGCCTTTGCGGATTCATCACGTTCCATATAAACCATGGCCAAGGCGGTGTGCGCGTCCGAAGCCAGAACGTCCTTTCGCTTCTTGAGTTGTTCGCCGGTCTCGTTGGGTCTGGCAGGCACGCCATCGATGAGCTTGAGCGCTCGGTTGGCGTACTCTTCCGCCGTAGAGAGCCGTTGAGCAGACAGTTCCGGGTTGCTCTCCACCATGCGTGGCTGGGGAAGGGCGATCGCCACCATCAGCAGGCTGTAAAGGTTATTGGCATCCAGTTTCAGGCTCTTCTCACCATACTCGACCAGCTTGTTCAAGTCCCCCTTTTCCCGATAAGACTTCGCCGCCTGGGTGTAGACAGTTGACATCAACTCGCTCGTGGGGAATCTGTGCTCAAACTCCTCCACCATGCGCAGACGCTTGTCAGGGTCTAATTCGTCTTCCATGGTCTTGTAGCCCATGGCCTCTTCGTATTTCGCATGGAGGGGCACGCCGCTGGAACTGGTGAGCGTTGCCGTCTTCTCATTCCTGCCGGTTGGTCCGGCCTTCCAGATGGCCTGGAGCAAATTGTCGTCGGCGCCGACACTGCGCATTTTCGCCTCGATCTTGCGGTCAAGATCAAAGTTCACGCCGTGCTCGTCCAGGGCCTTGTACACGACGTCGAGATCCTTCTTGTTCTTTTTGATGAGGTTGTAAAGTTCCTCTTGAGTCAGAGGCTGCTGCAGAGGCTGATTTTGAGCGCGGTCCTGGGGTTCATTCGCAGTAACTCCCTCCAGTCTCGGAGGTTGCTGCGTGCCCTGAGCCACCAGAGGGGAGGCCGACAAGCAGGCCAAAGCGCTGATAGCGAATAGTTGTTTCAACATGGGGTATTTGTTCTCCATTCGACTGCACGGCCGAGAGCCGTGGAGATCCTTGCTGATGCCAGGCTGTCCACCCCATCAGGATGTGGCGGCAGCCAGAGAGGCTGTCCTGCTCGGTATTGACTGCCCGGCGCCGGCCGGACGGTTTCCGGTGCCTGCCTGAACTTTGGTTTGAGCTCGTTTTCACAAGAGCGAGTCCCCCCCGCCTTGCCACCTTTGCCAAGCATCTGAAAAACTTACCACGTCACGGTGAACAATGATACCGCGTGGCGCGGCAGATTAAAACTGCATCGTATTTCTCCCTTTCTCGTACTTGTCTTCTCCGCAGGCTCCAGTTCCTCGAGCCGGGCGGCGCCCAACAACCGCTTGTACTGCTCTGCGGTCGGCTGCTGTGGGGAACCGGAGTCCTTCCATGCCGTGTAAGCGTTGCTATGGTGATCATCAATCCGGTAATGGCGGACCTGAACCCGCGTGGCGTCAGCGGGCAGGTTCTTGATGAGCAACTCGACGCTAGCCCCAGGACCGGGAACGTCGTCGTCGTGGTAGTTCCATATCAATACCGACAGGTTGTGGCTCCCGGAAGCGGCGACCGCATTGACGTCTGGCGGGCCCGTGACGCCGGAGTTCAAGACAGGCTGCAACGAAATCGCCTGGGGACTTGTCACCGGAAGTCTTTCGGCGCCCATCAATCCCAGCATGTGAAACAAGTTCAGGATGGGTTTGTCAACGCCATTGGTTGCGAGGGTTCGAAAGCCCGCAAAATAGGGCTGATCTTCGAACTCGAATGCCCAGGTCACTACTCCTTCGAGGTTGGCGTGGTATCTCGCGGCCAGTTCGAGGGTGCGCGCGAGGACCTCCGCGGTGTAACAAGGGTAGAGCACCCCGTTGCGGTAGGCGTTCTGAGGATACTGTCGGGCCGAGCAGGCTGCACAGCCTTCCGGGTCGGACTCACCCAGGATGATCGGCGCGTCCTTGAACTCCGGGAAGGAGCGAGCGATGCGGAACCCCCCGTCAATCGACTGCAACTGCCGGCTGATTCCCATGCGCACGTGACCTTCGACGATTTTGGGATTCCCCTTGGCGTGGAAAGACACGAAATCCAACGGAGCGCCTCTGCCACCTGTCACGGAGTTCTTCCCCCGCGCGCAGTGCTCGAGGAAACCACGAAGGAATTCTGCCGCGTGCGGGTCGGCAGGACCCGTGGTGTCCGGCCCGCCCACCCGGGCTCCCGGCAGGGCCCGCTTCACCGCGTCCACGGCGTAGTCGTAAAGTCGGTAGTACTCCTCCGGGGTGCCCTGCCAGTAGCCGATGTCGGGTTCGTTCCAGACTTCCCAATACCAGGAGAGAACTTCGGGTTTCCCGTAGCGCTCCACGCAGTGGCTCGCCCATCGGTAAACCAACTCTCCCCACTTTTGATAGTCCTTGGGTGGGTAGGCCCATCCGGTCCACAGGTTGCCTTTCGGCCATTCGTGCCGATACGGCTGAGGATGGGTCGAGAGCGCTTCGGGCATGAACCCGATCTCCACCAGCGGTTTCACATTGGCACGCAGGAGGGTGTCGAAGATCCGGTCGAGGATCGTCCAGTCGTAGATCGGGCGACCTTGAGCGTCTTCATTGTAGACATTGGTCGAACCCCATTTCAGTGCTGGGGTACCGTCTCCGGATGTGAGGAGGTTGTGCATCCGAATATAGACGGGTGTAGGGCTCGATTGCGCCAACTCGGAAAGGAGCAATTCCCCATTCCGGGCGTAAGCGAAGTTGGGTTCGTCGTACCCGAAGTAAGACCACACATGCCGCAAAGGCTCGCGGGGTCCGGAAGCATCAACTTGAATCGTCACTTTCTGCTGGGCTGCCAAAGTCGAGTTGAAAGCCAGAAGCACACACAGGACGAGAATTATTCTTTTCATCTGCCAGTCCAAGGGTTGCTCGTAGCCAAGAACTTCTTGCGCATTGGGGGCAACCGCAGAGGTCACTTCCAATTGATTTTGGGAAAGCTCCTGGGAATAATTCCCACGCCTTCCTTCACGGTGATGATCTGATCGATCGGCACCTTGGCGAGCCTGTCCACGGTACCACTGGGCCAGGTGATTTCCAGAGATTCCACGGTCTTTCTCTGCCCCAGCCCGAAATGGATACGCGGGTCTTGAGCCGACATGTAACTCATTCCTCCCTTGGCTTGCCGGTATTCGACAAACCCCTCCGAGACGAGTTTCAGCGCTGCGCCGCGGCCGTCGCGGTTGGATTTCACCCCCACCAGCATGACTTCCAGCCAATGGTTGGCATTCCCGCCATCGTTGCGCAGCAACTGCGGGAAATCATTGGAATTGGAGATGGCAATGTCCAGATCGCCGTCATTATCGAAGTCCCCCACCGCCGCGCCCCGTCCCACGGTGGGCTTCATGAAGTCGGCTCCGAGCTGCTCAGACACTTTCTCGAACTTGCCCACGCCCAGGTTGCGAAACATCAGCTTGGGCTCTTTCCAGAAAACCTCGTTGTGGTAGAGGTGAATATTATCCAGCATACTGCCATTTGCCTGGAAAATATCGATCGAGCCGTCGTTGTCGTAATCGAACATCTTGGCGCTGACGCCACTCAGGAGTGCGGCCTTGTTGCCCAGGCCGGAACTGAAGGTGGCGTCGTCAAATGACTCGTCGTGGTTATTGCGATAAAGGCGGTTCAGTTCAAAATCCAAATGCGTGACATAAATGTCCAGCCAGCCGTCCCCGTCGATGTCGGCTGCGTCCACACCCATACCGGCTTCGTATTTCCCGTCTTCGCTGGCCGCCACGCCCGAGGTGAAAGAGATGTCGCGGAATGTCCCATCGTGGTTATTGAGGAAGAGAAAATTCGGCCAAGTGTCGTTGGCAACCATGATGTCAGGCCAGCCGTCGTTGTTCATGTCAGCCAGAACAACACCCATTCCCTTTGCTTCCGGCTTGCCGACACCCGACACATCGCTCACGTCGGTGAAAGTGCCGTCGTGGTTGTTGTGATAGAGCTTCAGCCGCTGTCCACGATAATTATCAGGATGGCAATAGGCGCGATAGCCAGGTCCATGCTCACCGCACCAGAGATTGGTCTTGGGTGACCATTGGATGTAGTTGCAGATGAGCAGGTCGAGGTAGCCATCCTTGTCGTAGTCGAACCATCCCGCGCTGGTGGACCAGTTACCCTCATCCGCCACTCCGGCCTTGGCCGTTACATCCGTGAACGTTCCGTCGCCGTTATTGTGGTAGAGGATCGTGTGGCCATAGCCGGTCACCAGCATGTCGGGGTAACCATCGTTGTCATAATCACCCACCGCTACACCCTGGCCGTAAAACCCTTCCGTGCCGACGCCGGCCTTTTCCGTGACGTCCGTGAAGGTCCCATCGCCGTTGTTGTGATAGAGGGCCGAGCGCAGCGGCCGTGAGGGCTTGTACCACTCCGTACCAGTCGACTGGACGAAGTAGAGGTCCATCAGGCCATCCTGGTCGTAATCGATCCAGCCCACACCGCCACCCATCGTCTCGATGTATTCCTTATCATCGCTCATCGTAGCGTCGTGCTGAAAGGTGATTCCGGCGGCTTGGCGCACATCGGTGAAGTGCACGGGAATAGCGGTGGCCGGTGGCTGGGGGGGCTGTGCGTGCAGGGTACTCCGCACCATCACACCTCCCATCGCGACGGCGGCGGCCAGGAGGCCCACCGCCGCCAGCGCAGGGATCGTCGAATCCCGTTTAGGGGTCTGTTCTCTCAAGTTTCTTCCTCATTAGGGTTTCCAACAAAACTATAGCGCGACCCGCCGTTCGACCTCAATTACCATTCGCGCTGGGGGAGAGGATTTTTGGCGTCCTTCAACCCGACACTTCATATGCTAACGGCACCGCATAGTTTCTCATGCTTTCTCATCTAGACGGGAAAAACTGTGAGTGTTATTCAATCCGTTCTCGCGCACGGTGCCGTTTAGCTGAATGGAAACCAACGATTCCTGAGGCAGCCTCGGCAGGGAGTGGTAAAATACCATGGGCTGTTTGCAGCATGTGAGGGAAGTCCAAAAGCATGGCCAGGCGCAGGAATGTCGCGAGTCACAAACCTTCCCGCACTACAAGCGGAGTGAAGGGGTTGTTCCCCTCGGACCTCGCATGGCGCTGCCCCGCAGGCATTCTTGCCCTGTGGCTCGTAGTTTCCTCGTCGGGCCCAGCACAACAGCCGACTCCGGGCGAAAGACACTACGCTCGGGGATCGGTCCTGCTGCAGAAAGCGGATTGGAAAGGCGCCGCTGCGGAGTTCGACCAGGCCATCGCTGCTGACCCCCGGAGTGTACGCGCTTACATAGGGTCCGGCATGGCACTCTCGAGACTGGGCGAGGCCGCCAAGGCTGCTGAGGCCTTCCGCCAGGCAATAAGCCTTGAGCCGCGTGATCCTCAGACTCATTATTTGCTAGGCCGGGCCCTGGCCGATTCCCAGAAGGTCCGGGAAGCTATCGAACAACTGCAGACCGCTCTAAGACTGAAGCCGGATTATGAGGAGGCCCGCCTGGCACTGGCGCTTGAGTGGCAAGAAGCTGGCGAGATCAAGAATGCAATCGCCGAGTTCCAGTCGATCTTGAAAGCCGATCCGAACTCAGCGGAAGCCCATCATGGCCTTGGACTCGCTTACTCGCAGGATAACAACCTGCCGGAGGCCGTCGAGGAGTATCGGAAAGCCATTTCTCTGAAGCCTGATGTCTTCCGGACTTACAATAATCTGGGGGCTGCATTAGGCAGATCGGGAGACTTTGAAGGAGCGGCCAAGGTCCTCCAGAAAGCGGTTTCTCTTCAACCTCATAACGCCGAAGCCCATGTCAATCTTGGCATCGCGCTGCGCGGGGCGGGCGATCCTGACGGGGCGCTCAAACAATTTCGAGAAGGCTTGGCCCAGAAGCCCAATTCCCAAATCGCCTATTACGCGTACTACGAAATGGCTCAAACCCTGAGGCAGAAAGGCGAGTTGGGTGAGGCTGTCGAGACGTTCAAGAAGGCCATTCAGGCAAAGCCGCAACTGGGAGAAGCCTATTACAATTTGGGATCGACGCTTCAGCAGTTGGCTTCTTCTCGCCCGGCAGACGCCACCCAATACACGCCCACCGCTGAGGCCGGAGAGCATTTCAAGCAAGGAATCACTCAGCTCGGGCAAGGTGATGTCGCGGCGGCAGTCAAAGAATTCATTCAGTGCCTGAAAAGCGACCCCAATTTCGCCCAAGGCTACAACCTCCTTGGCTTCGCCCTGGGCCAGAATGGCGACCTGCCGGACGCAATTGAGGCGCTGCACCGATCACTCCGATTGGACCCGCAATCCGTCAGCACGCACTATAACCTGGGCGTTGCGTTGTGGTATTCGGGTCAACAATCCCCAGCTCTTGCCGAACTGCAAAAGGCTGTCCAGTTGGACCCGACTTTTACTGACGCTTATGCATTTCTTGGAATGGCCCACAAAGACCAGGGTGATTATCCTGGAGCCTTCGACAACCTGACCTGTGCAATCAGCCTCAACCGAAACTACGCCCCGGCTTTCATCGACCAGGGCATCGTACTGCTCAAGATGGGACGCATCTCTCCCGCGATTGCGAAGTTTCAGGAGGCAATCGACCTTGATCCACGCATTGCCATAAGCGAGGTGGATTTCAACGAGGCCATCGACGAACTACGCCGCGCGCTGGCAGGCAAGCCTGGCCTTCCCGAGGCCTATTACGTCCTCGGGGAGCTTCTGGGCAAGAAGGGCGCGAGTTCGGAGCAGGTCATTGCTGAGTTCAAGGAATGCCTTCGACGAGATCCCGGCTTCTATGAGGCCCACAACGCCCTTGGGCTTGTTTTCATGCAGATTGACAGGAATGATGAGGCTATTGCCGAATTCCGAGAGGCCATTCGATACAAACCGGACTATGCGGAAGCCCATGCCAACCTCGGAGCGGCGTTGGTCGAGAACAACACCGTAGAGGCTGTCAAGGAACTGCAGACCGCGATCAACCTACGACCCAACATGGCAACGGCGCACTTCAACCTCTCGGTCGCCTATGACCGAGTTCCAGACTTTGACAAGGAAATCGAAGAACTGCAGAAAGCGATTGCTCTGGATCCAACTTCAGCTAGGGCGGAAGCAAATCTGGGAAAGGTCCTGGTCACCAAGAAATCTTATGCCGAGGCAATCATCCACCTGCGCAAAGCCGCGAGCCTCGACCCCAAGCTTGGCAGCCCCCATTACCAGTTGGGAATGGCCTTGGGAAGAACGGGCAAACAGGAAGAAGCTGCTTCCGAGTTTGGCCTAGCCACCAAACTGAACGACGAACAGGATCGGGAGAAGATCGCGACTGCCGCTATCAACAGGGGCGAAATGGATTTGGTGAAGGGCGATTGGGAACAGGCTCGCACGGAGTTCGAGAATGCTGCGAGGCTTCAGCCGTCCTGGGCCAGGGCGCATGAGGGGCTGGGGGAGTCCCTGTTGGGGCAGGGCAAAATCGACGAGGCCATATCCGAGTTCCTCCAGGCAGTCCAATTGCGGCCAGATTATTACGAAGCTGAGCACAATCTCGGGAAGGCTCTCTACAAGAACCGCGACCTGGAGGGGTCCATACTCAGATTCCGAAACGCTGTGCGTTTGCGGCCACTTTCTGCAGAGGCTTACAATGACCTCGGCCTCGCCTTGGCGGAAAAAGGCGACTTCGACAAGGCGGTTTCCGCTTTCAAGGAAGCCCTGAGGATCAACCCGAAATTCTTGATCGCGCAAAACAATCTGAATGCAGTCCTCAAGCATACCGGAAAGACTCAGAGTCGCTAAGAATGATGAGCCAGCATGGCGTTACTCCGGCGTGGAACCTGCGTGGAGCAGTCGCCGCCAGAATCGGCGACCGCAGGGCTAATGTAGTGGCTCGCAATTCGCTTTACACGGTAGCGCCGCCATCCTGGCGGCTTTGGCCGGCAAGATGCCGGCGCTACGGGGCGAATGAGTGTCAGCCCATTTTTGAAACACTACACTAAGATGCGATCGTGACCTCAATGGGATCGTATGGCATGCAGATTTTCGGATTATCGGCGGAAAGCAGATCAGGTCACTGAGGGTACGGCTGTCAGCACAATGATCCGCTCTCTCTTGTGGTTGAACCTGCTCGTCGCCATCTCTTTCCCGGGAACGAAACCGCTGGGACTCTGCTGTCCTTTACAGCCTCAAGAAACTGGGGCTTCAAATTCGGGCTCGGAGCACCATCCCTCCGAGCGAGCGATGGCTCCTGCGGCAAGCCCGCATGATGATCTTGGCCGGATCGAGAACATCGAGAGCAACGTCGAGAAGGCCCAGTATCAGGAGGCCATCCCGCTTTTGAAGGCCTATCTACAAGATTACCCGAACTCATCCCGAGGTCACTATGACCTCGGCTACGCAACCTTCAGGACGCACGATTTCCCGAGCTCGATCAAAAGTCTTTCCAAGTCTCTTTCGTTAAACGCGAACGATCCCGAGGCCCACAAGATCCTTGCCCTGGATTGCTCGTCGGTGGGGAGATACGATCTGGCCGAGACCGAACTGCGGGAAGCCATCCGGCAAAGACCCAACGCGGCGGAATACCACTACTTCCTGGGCCGGGTCTATTATTCAACAGGAGTCTATCCACTCGCCAAAAAGGAGTTGGAGGAAGCGATTCGACTCCAGCCCTCGTACATGAAAGCGTATGATAACCTCGGCCTGACCATGGAGGTTTTGGGTGATAATGAGGCAGCGCTTAGGAACTACGTGATCGCTCAGCGCTTGAATGAAGAGCAAAAACTGCACTCCGAGTGGCCTTGCGTCGACATCAGTGCATATTTCAATCTTCAGGAGAAGCCTGACCAAGCCCTTGAATACGCCCGGAAGGCAGTCGAGACCAATCCGAACTCAGCCATGGCGTACCTTGAGATGGCCAAGGCTTTTCGGACCAAGGCACAGTGGAACGAGTGCGCTGATTCTGCGCGGAAAGCAATTGCTTTAGATTCCCGGAATTCCAATTTCTATTACGTTCTGGGCATTGCGCTTCGAAAGCTTGGAGATGCCAAGGGTAGCGCAGCGGCCATGGAAACGTTCGCGAGAATCCATCAGGAAGAATTGAATAAATACTCAAAGGACGTCGGGAACCATACTGGCCGGGAGATGGGAGCTGTTTCTGGGCGATTGGACCATGAATAGGAGACACCATCCACCCCGTTTCGAGTCCATGGCTCCGACGCGACGCGATTTTTTGCGTCTCCTTTCCGTTTCGTGCGGGACGATCCCCGCGGGCTATTTCCTGGGGCTTGTTCCTCACTCTCCACTCCTGCAAATTGCGGCGAACCCTTTGCCGCGTTTACGCCATAGCGGGCCCGCCAAGTCCGACGTTCCTTTGGGATTCTCTTTTGTTGACGTAGCGGCTCAGGCAGGCCTCGGCAAAGCCGTGAATGTTTACGGTGGTGTAAACACGAAACGCACGCTGATGGACGAGATGGGCTGCGGGGTGGCGTTCTTCGACTACGACAGCGACGGTTGGGTGGACATTTTCATGGTGAACGCGACCCGGTTCGAGGACTTGCCACCAGGCCCCCCTCCCTCCAACTTTCTTTTCCATAACAATCGGGATGGGACGTTCACCGACGTGACGGCCAAGGCCGGCTTGGTTCGCACGGGATGGGGCCAAGGTTGCTGCATCGGCGACTACGACAATGACGGCTTCGACGACCTCTTCGTAACTTACTGGGGGCAGAACGTTCTCTATCACAATAACGGAGACGGAACTTTCACGGATGTAACCGAGAAGGCCGGACTCATTCAAAAAGGTCCCCGGCCGCGATGGCACGTTGGGTGTTGCTTCGTCGATTATGATCGCGACGGATACTTGGATCTGTTTGTGGCCGACTATGTGAACTTCGACCCCCGGATGGCTCCTGCCCCGGGCTCGAGCGAACTCTGCATGTATTACGGCATCCCTGTGGCTTGCGGACCGCAGGGTTTGGGTGGGGGGACCAACATCCTTTATCATAACCGCGGCGACGGGACGTTCGAGGATGTCTCAGAAGCGGCAGGCGTGACGACTCCGCGTGGGCCACTGGAACCGACTTCCGTCAGCGCGAATTGGATCCCCGTGGGGTCCTATGGGATGTCGGCGGTGGCTGCGGATTTCGACAATGACGGCTGGCCAGATATCTATGTCTCTTGCGACGAGGCGCCCAGCCTCCTCTACCACAACAACCACGATGGCACTTTCACCGAAATCGGAACTGCTGCCGGCTGTGCTCTGAGTGAGGACGGAGTGTGCCAGGGAGGTATGGGAGTCGCGGTAGGCGACTACGATTGCGATGGATGGCTTGACATCGTCAAACCGAATTTCTCCGACGAAACCATCAGCGTCTATCACAACAACGGAAATGGCACATTTTACGATGCTGTTTACCAAGCCGGCCTTGGTTCGAGAATGAAATCGGTAGGCTGGGGCGTTGGGATATGCGATTTTGACAACGACGGATGGCGGGATATCTTTATTTCCACCGGGCACGTTTACCCTGAAATAGCCGGCCGCAGATTGACCGTAAACTTTGCAGACCGCAGAATCCTCTATAGGAACAAAGGTCATGGGCGGTTTGAAGATGTGTCGGCGAGAGCGGGCTCCGGTATCACACAGCCCCATGCGAGCCGCGGGTGCGCCTTCGGCGATTTCGATAACGATGGCGATGTGGACATCGTGGTGATCAATATGAACGAGCCACCCTCGCTTTTGCGCAATGATTGCAGGACAGGAAACAACTGGATCAAGGTGAAGTGCATCGGCACAAAATCAAATCGCAGTGCGATTGGCGCCCGGATAAAGGTCGTAACCGGCAGCCATTCTCAGATTGACGAGGTAATGAGCAGCTCGAGCTACATTTCTCACAACGATTTTCGCTTGCACTTTGGCCTCGGGCAGGCCAGCAAGGTTGATCTGATCGCCATCCGCTGGCCCTCGGGTGCTGAGGAATCCTTCTCCAATATCGAGGTCAACCAGTTGGTCATCATCCAGGAAGGTAGGGGAATCATCAAGGCCGAAAAGTTCAGCCCCCGCAAGCAAGCCTGAGAACCATCCACATTTAGGACTCCACATTTTCAGCTCGTACTTTCCAATTACACGGATCCCCCTCCGCGTGGGCGAGACGGACTCCTCATGCACCATCCCACGTCTGGAGCGGAAAAAACAACGGCTCCGAGCATCACTACCCGGAGCCGTCAGTTGGAAGTCTCGGACTCCAAATCAGAAGTTCAAGGTCAGACCGAACTCGATTCGCCTTGGTATGTTGCATTGACTGCCCGTTGAACCAAAACCTCCCGAACTCCAGTTCTGATTGGGCAGGCAGAAGTCAACACGGTTAAACAGGTTTCCTGCCTGTACCTCAAACCTGACATAGCTCCTCTCATTGATACGAGTGTCTTTCATGAAGTTGAGGTCTTCGTTATAGTAATGGGGCCCCCGATTATTGGCGTCGGATCGGGGGGCATTCCCGAACTTAAGCGCCCCGGGATCCGACCAAGCACTGCTCAGCAGGTATACGTCCTTGTTCGGGTCCTTGAAGCTCGTATTGACCCCGGAGCCCGAGACGTTGGGCCGCTTGTTGTTGTTGAATATCAGCCCACCCATGTCGTTATTCATAGCGATTTGCAGAGGCCGGCCTGACTGGTAAACCTGAGTCGCGGCGAGCTTCCAGCCACCGATCACTCTGCCTAGCACACCGCTCGTGCTGGTCCCGAAGTGCTTGCCGGGTCCGAAAGGCAGTTCATAAATCCAGCTCAAGCCAAGGTAATTCGGAACGTCGTCAACACTGTTCGCATATTCACACTGATGAACGCAGGCTGGATTCTGAACGCTATTGCCCCCGAACTGGCCTCCGGTCTGCCCGCCGTGACCAGCTTCAGCGCCGTCGTTCCTGAGCTTGGAATAGGTATAGGCGACGCGGAATTGCATGCCTTGACGAGACATTCTCTTCTCGAAGAGAATCTGCAGGGCATGGTAGACGCTCTCCCCGACCGGGACGCTGCGGTAGTTAATGTCATAGTACTGCGGCCAGTGACGAAGGGCTTGGGCCAAGTCGCCGGTGAAGCCTGCATACGGCAGGGGGACGCCGACGGCCGTAGGCGAACCAGTGAGCTGAGCTGCAGTATATTGCGTCAACACACTCGGGTTGAGCTTGTTTGCGCCTGTTCCCGCCCAGGCCGCGGGTGCAACCAGTCGTGTTCCGTGGTTCCCCACGTAGTCGATATCAATCATCATGTTGTCGGTGAGCTGACGTTGAAACGACAGCGACCAGTTCTGGTAACGAGGCAGAGTCTCCCCGTCCGGCTGTATCGTGGTCGGAGAAGTTCCATTGGCCACCGTGGGGCTAAGATTCGGCGGGAACTTGATGTCAGCCGCAGGGAACCCACTATCCCAATAGAACGCAGGTGCACGGCCGTTGGTGAGGTTGGGAGCCGTGGGGGTTGTCTGGTAGCCGGTGTTGGGCTTCCCCATCCATTGGTCCATGTTTACGCCGGAATAGTAGATTCCATAGCCGCCACGGATTACGTCCTTGGCGTCGGGCGCATAGGCAAGACCGAATCGAGGTCCCCAATTCCAATGAATGTTCTCCTGGCTGCGTTTGCCGGCCGTGGCAAAAACCATTGCCCCGGGAATTCCTCCAGCGCCGGGGTTCGCTGCGGTTGGGTCAAACCACGATTCGCGGTTGTGTTGTTCGACATATGCGGATTGATAATCCCAACGCAGGCCTAGGGTAAGGGTCAGTTTGCGCGTCAGCTTGATTTCGTCGTTGACCCAGGGCGCCGTGTAATAGTCTTGATACATTTCGTAGGTAGGAATGTTGAAGTTTGCATTGTCCACCTGGCCCAACAGCATCGAAGCGAAGGAGTCGCCGGTCTTTGATAGGTTATTACCCGCCGCGTCGTAGCCGGCGGTTTCGTTCGCACTGAAATTGTAGCTGCCGCCGGTCCCCAAAGCCCACCCTTTTTGTGGAACGTTGAGGAAGCGGTATTCCCATCCGAACTTGATGGTGTGCTTGCCTTTGATCCAGGTCAGGTCGTCGATGAACTGATAGCGGTTATTGACTTCAAAACCGTCGGTCCAACTGTTGCCGATCGTGGTATAGGGCGTAATGCCGCCCCCGAACCCGAGATTCGGAGGTCCGGCAGTGTTATCAATGATCCCCTTCAGAGGCAGCTTTTGGGCCCACCCCACCCCGGTCGACAGAGAGTGGCCACCCATGATCCAGCGATCGTAGGCAAGGGTGGTGTGGTTGAATAGGTTCGGCTTTATCACGTAGCTCAACTGTAAATGGTCATTGTGGTTGGTGATGAGCTGGTAGAAACCGACACCGAAGAAGGTGTCGTTCTTCTGGGACTGAAGCTGGCCGTCGAACTGCGTGGTGCAGCCCATGGGGGCGCCGCAGTGCGCCGTGCGCGGCCGGCGGTTCATGTAGAACGTGTTGCTCAACTGCAGCTTGTCGCTGATCGTGTGATCCAATCTGAGCAACCAGGTTTTGACGGTGATCTTGTTGTTGTCGTCCGAAACTCCTCCGTAACCATTCGCGCGAACAGTCGGGAGGTTCAAGTCCCGGTCTGGTTTCTGCCACAACGGAACGATCTTCGCCGCAATTGCGCTCCACAGCGGGTCGGCGGCCGGAATCATGTTAGCGGTGGCCGTTGGCAGCCCGGTGGTGGGGTCAAATCCGTACCCATCACGAACCGGGATCCCACCGACGGTGCGGGTTGTGGCCGGGTTAAAGATCTCCCCCTGATAGACGGGGCGCCCGAGAGCGTCCGTCGCGATCTGCGGCCCGAGGTAGCCGCTGAAATCCCCCGTCCTCGAGGCCATTGAGGGTATGTAATTCACGAACCCGGTATTGACAGTGCTGGTGTATTTGAGCCAGTCATAGTTCGTGAAGAAGAAGGTCCTGTTCTTTCCGTTGTAGACCTTCGGAATCCAGACAGGCCCACCGATTGCAATGCCCAAGTTGTTCTGCGTCAAAGGTAGAACGTCAGGCAGGAAGAAGATTCGGGCATTCTCTTTCCCGCTGATCAGGTAGTCGTATATCTCCCCGTGAAAGTCGTTCGTGCCCGATTTCGTGGTGTACTGGATAAACCCGCCGCTCGTATGACCGTACTGGGCTGAAAACTGGTTCAAGATAACCTTCATTTCCTTTACGGAATCGTACGGGAGCGAGCTTTCCTGGGTTTGGCTGTGCCCTTCAGCGTAACCGAACGCCGCACCATCAAACCAGTTTTCGGTGGACATCGTCTGCCCGCCGTTGATGCGGGATTGGAACTGGCTGCCCCGGAACATGGCGTCGCCATTGGGAGCTAGAGGGATGTAACCCGGCTGGACTTGCAACAACTGTTCAGCCAACCGGATGTCCGCACCCATCACCGCCGGAAGATCCTCGTAATACCGCTGCCCCAGGCTGTGAGAAACCTCGGGCGTCTGCGTGTTAATCATCCCCGTTGCGGCTTTGACCTCGATCAGGGTCGTCATCCTGCCCACCTGCAAGACTACGTCCTGCCGAAAATGCACACCTCCTGTGAGAACAATGTCGCTCCGGTGGAAAGTCGTGAACCCTTCCTTCTCCACCTGAATCGAGTATGTCCCCAGGATCAAAAGCGGTGTGCCGTAAGCACCCGCCGAGTCCGTGGTGACTACGGTCTTCACACCTGTATCCTGGTTAGTGATTGTCACCTTGGCATCTGGCGCAGCAGCGCCGGTCGAGTCCGTGATCTGTCCGCCTACCACGGCACGGTCAACGCCCTGGCCGAAAAGAACGCTCGATATTGAGAGAAATGCTGTGAGACACAGACATAGCAAACCGAGAAAGCACCGAGTCATCTTTACCTCCTTATTTGACACCTTCCACATGATTAGCTGTTTTCCTGCTCCTACAAGCGAAAGCGCTTGCAGTACGATCTATCCCACGGCAAAAAACCCAGACCCTTAAACATTAGAAATATTCAGCGAACATTTAGAAGTCGTGCAAGAAACGATCTTGGCTCCCTAATTTACGGCTGCTCGCCCTGAAGACGGCGAGCGTTTGACTCAAGAGCCAATTTGAATAACTCAATGACTATCTGGTCTTTTCTTGGGGCTTAGCTGTTTTCCAGCTCCTATAACCGAAAGCGGTTGCAGTACGATCGATCCAACGGCGGACATGGTAAATCCTTAAATGACGGTTGTCAAGCAAAAAAACTAAGGAAACATTAGAAATATTCAAGACCGGTAGTTGGTTCTGATTATCCGCCCCGCAATCCCAAGATCTGCAAAGGGATAAGCGTTCTTATCCAGGAAAAGGAAGATTTGGTTCAGGTTGTGTGCGCCCCAGGAATCAAGTTTCTGCCCATCATGCGCAGCCGATAGGTTGTCAATGCTCAGGATGATGGCAGGGAAGCGTTTTTCCGCAGCTTGGCTAGTGTCCTGTAACATTTGATTCTTTACAACGTTTGACCTTTTCGAGCATGCTATCGGTGGTGCAAGCATGAGCCCATGCCCAACACGGAGCGGGGCTATTGTCAAGTCTTAAATGGTACAGGACACTAGCCCCCCAAGGTCACTAACGCCGCACTCGCAGCCGGAAGTGCAATTACCCACTCGCCGCCCCGAGTTGTTAATTCCTCGCGACGCGCTGCTGTCCACTGGGCATCAGCGGCTATTGCGGAACCCCCCAGGGTTACTTCTCCGTTGCTTTCAAGCGACGGGGCCGCCAATCGCAACAAACTACCAGCCGCGAAAGCCCGGGTGCCGACAATGGTCACTTCCACGTCGCGCGATGCTTCTTTATTGATCAATGTCACCAACAAACGCTTGTCCTCGCCCAGCACCGCGTACGCTTTCACATTCATATTCCCCGCGTCGTACTGCACATTCACCCGCCGCCCCCGGCTTGCTTGGGCGAATGCCAGCATGCCGTAGTAGAGCGGCTTGGCGAAATAGTTGCCATGCTCGTCGTCACCAATGGGTGAATACGAGCTGATAAAACCGCGGTGATTCACGCCGGTTTCAAGATTAACCCCGCTGGCATCGGCGGACGCGAGAGTGAATAGAAAGTCCAGACCCCACAGCGAGGAAGCGAACGTGTCGCTCACTCCCGGTTTCCCCCCGCCGAAGCAGGAGTTCGTCTCGCAGATGCGATAGGGCAAGTTCACCGATAGTGAAGCGGACCGGCACTGTGCCAGGATCCGGGTCAGCTTCTCGTCTCCCCTCAGCAGGTTCTCGAGCGTGCTTGCCGGATTCTCCGGTGGCCCTTCCGCGTAGTAGTGGTGCGTGAGCAGCTTGATGTCCCTGCCTTCATCGGCGGCAAACTGGGTGACCCAATCGGTCTTGCTGGCGACGTCCGGCCCGGCAAGGGGAACATTGGGCAGCTTCGCCCGTACCGCATCCCGGTAGCGGCGATACTCCTCGCGAAACTGTGCATATCCGTAGCCCTTCGGCCGGTGCGCCCTGTCGAAGAGGTCGGGCTCGTTTCCTATTTCCAGCGCCAGAAGGTTGTCCCCGGCAGCCGCAGCCACCACCTGCGCTTCTTCAACTGCCTGCTGCGGTGTGCCGCGCCCAAGATTCAGGCCCCAGATTAGTTTCCAGCCGGTAGCATCCAGAAACCCTCCCAAGTCCTCAATCACCGCCTCATTCACCACCGTCGCCTTCGGCGCTGACAACGGCTGGCCCTCGGGCGAAAACGTCGAATAATCTGAAGTATTCCCGCCCACTCGGATCACGCCCTGCACCCCGAGGACTCGGACGAATTGCACGTAGGTATGATTTTTCCCGCTGAGCAGGCCCGGTCTCGCGACGGATGAAATCTCATACCCAAGCCCCATGAAATCAGGTGGGATTACGCCGAGCACCCGCTCCGGATCTACATTCAACCGGACCGGCTGTACCTGACCCATCGCGTTCAAGGTCGCGCCTTGTGAAGATTTCCCCACCACGCTTAGCGCAACCATCGAATTGGCCAAAAACTTTCGACGATCCATGTACACCGGTATTTCCATTTTAGCTCCCAACCGCCCCACAGCATACACCCTTAATACCCGCTCTGCCGACTGGATTTCTCCCGTTTTCGCCACGAAGGCTGAGAGACCGACTGGTGGGGGATTGGAGTCGCATGGTAAGATGGCCGTGTAGTGTCATCGTCACGAAATTGCACTAGGCCTGATTTCCAGTGCAGTATGTGGAGGCCTATGAAGACGGCATTGATCATGGCGGAGGAAAAGAATAGGTTGAGGGGAAAGGGAAGTCCGGGCGGCAGGTGCAACTTGCCCGCCTCCGTCTCTATGCTTTGCCTCATATTCCTTCTCCTCAGTTTGAATTCTCTCGCCACGGACACTCATATTGAGGAATCCCAGCGTCTGATGGCCAGCGGGAACCTCGAGGCCGCCGAGCATGAGGCCAGGCTTGCTATGTCCGATCCGGCGACCAAAGCGCTCGGATTGGCAATCCTCGGCGCGATTCGGCTCCAGCAGATGAAGACTGACGAAGGGGTAGCGTTGCTTAAGGAAGCTATCCAAACTGACCCCCGCTTGGTAGGAGCCCGGTTGAACCTGGGTGACGCCTACTCACGGGCAGGCAAAACAGCCGAGGCGCGCGAGGCTTACCAGCAAGCCTTAAGGTTAAAGCCAGATAGCACCGTGGCTCGGCTTGACCTCGCGCAACTGGAGGCTTCAGCAGGTGACTATGCAGCGTCTCTGCGAGTGGCTGAGCCTATCGAGCCGTTGCTCCGAGGCTCGCCGGAAGGAGTACTGGTTTTGGCAACCGACTACTTGGGCCTCAAGAAGAAAGGCCTGGTAGACCCCCTGGTCGCTCAGTGGAAGAATTTCCAAGAAGTCCCCGAACCGCTCTCCCTTAGATTCGCGCAACTCCTCGCCCAAAACAGTCTGACCGCGGCTGCCCTCAGTGTGCTTGAGCCTTATGAGAAGGCAGGAACACCGCTCTCATTTGAGCTCGCGTTTGCACTGGCGGGTCTTCACGTTCAAGAAGGGAACCTCGAAGCAGCCTCGGGATACTACGAAACCGCACTGAAACTAAACGAGACGTGCGTTCTCTGCCTGCGAAGCCTTGCCACGATTGCTGAGAAGCAGAATGAGACCGAGAAGGCGCTGGCTTGGTTGATTCGGGCGCGTCGCCTGAGTCCTGAAGACCCGGGGGTTTTGTTCGATTTTGGAAGGGTCTGTTTGGAGCGGGATCTCTTGGACGATGGCGTGGAAGCCCTGGAGAAGGCGGTTGCGCTTCGGCCGGACAACGATCATTACGTATATGTGCTCGCATCGGGGTACGTATCCACGGCTCACTACCCCAAGGCCCAGACTCTCCTCGAGGGCCTGCTTAAGAAGCGGCCCAACGACTCCGTCCTGCACTACGCCCTGGGAACAGTCTTGTACCTCGAGGACCAGTTCGACCCCGCGGAAGCCTCGCTGAACAAGAGCATTGAACTGAATGCCGACCAGATCGGCTCCCACTACTATCTAGGGCTGACCGCCGAAAAGAAAAAGAACTACCCGTTGGCCGAACGCATTTTCACCAATCTCCTTAAGCAACACCCGGAGCACACACCTTCGTATTCGGCACTCGGGACGGTCCTGGTGGAAATGAAAAAATACGCGAATGCGCAGCCAATCCTGGAGAAGGCAATCCGCCTGGACCCCTTGTCGACGCAAGCTCATTACCAGTTAGCCGTGCTGCTTGGGCGCATTGGCAAACAGGAGGAATCTGCTAAGGAGGCTGCCCTGGCGGTGGAATGTGAGAAGAAAGGTCGTGTCGAAGGAAAAAAGCTCCAGACACACATTTTTATGCCGTGATACGCATCCAGAAAGGCGAGCGGATGATCGAGACGGAAAAGTTCAGCCCGCGCCACCAAGCCTGAGAATTCTCCCCGCTGGGCGCGAGCAACTGCGGAGACTGGAGATGCGCCGGGGACACTGTGAAGGCCCGAGTTTCGTTCGCTTCACAATCATCGCTGGCAGATCTCTTCCGCCGCATCGGGCTGCGTCGCATGTGCTAGAATCGGCACATGATTCCTAACTGCATTAGCCGCGCAGTGGGTTTATTGTTTGGAGCTGTTCTTGTCATATTCCTTTTAGTCCCAATCGTTTCCGAGCTATTGCCGGGCCGGCAGGGCACGCATTCTTCCGCCCGGACCGCGTACGCTATGTATCCGCAGGAAAAGCCCCCCGTATCTGGGGTAAGGCCATCACTGCCGGAACCGGATGATCCCGAAGAGCTTGCAAATCTAGAGGATTTGATTCACCAGCAGAAGTATCAGCAGGCCGAACCGATGGTGCGCACTTACCTCGCGGCCCACCCCGCGTCATGGAAGGCATGCTACTTTCTCGCTTATCTGTTGTTTCACGAGCGACAGCTTGAGGAATCGGTCAAGTACGTTTCGAAGTCGCTGGCGATGCACAACGACGATCCCGGAGCTCACAACCTGCTGGGCAAATGCCTGACGATCGTGGGAAGGTACGCCATGGCCGAGACGGAGTTTGTCGAGGCCGCGCGCTTGGCGCCAGACTATAGTGAAGCTCATTACAACTTGGCCCGGGTCCATTCCATCCGCGATGACTTCCCTCGAGCCAAGACAGAGTTTGAGATCGCACTTAAGTTGAACCCCAATTACATGGAAGCATACAATGGGTTGGGATTCGCGTTGGAGGCCCTGGGGGATGACAAGGCGGCGTTAGCGGATTATCAGGAGGCGATTCGCCTCAATGAGGAGCGGGGCGGGAACTTTGATGCGCCATACGTGAACCTGAGCGGCTTTTACAACCGCCGCAACCAGCTCGACTTGGCTCTAGAGTATGCGCACAAAGCGCTCGCGCTGAATCCCCAGTCTGACCTTGCTTACTTCCAGATTTCGAAGACCTGCCGCACGCAGCTTGATTGGAACGGCGTCGTTGAAGCGTTGCAAAAGGCCATCAGCCTTAGGCCGACGCCAAGCTATTACTACATCCTTTCAACCGCCTATCGTAAGCTGGGTCGATCCAAGGAAAGCGAAGACGCCCTCGCCAAGTTCAAAGAGATCGAGAACCAGGCGTCAGAGCTGGAGGAAAAGATGCGGGAGACTCGGCGTGCCACATCAGGTCTCGAGCTAAGACCGCAGTAAAGATCCCATTCAGGGCGGGAGGCGCCGACAAGTTCCCGCGACACTTCTCTCGCGTGGTCTAGCCCCGAGACGCTCCCTTCAATAAACGCCCCTCCGTGAGGAACTATGCGTGGGGCGGCAAGGCAACCACCGCGTCGTTCGGGATCTGCTCAAAGCAGGGCTGAAAACGTTTGCACAAATGTCCGACCGCGTCTCGGGCGAGGTACAACCAAAACGGGCGGCCAAAACTGACGGCCAAAACTGACGGTTGACTTCTCGTGGCCGCCGATATAAGCTTAGGCGACGTTTTTGGGACCCGATGAGAGTACCTGGTTGTCAAAGCCGACACGGCTGCGTCATGATGGCAGGTCTAAGCGCTTACAGTATTGCTGTGGCTGACACGCCACACACCTCGAGTCCCCCGACACTTCTTGCCGTTTACAGGAGGGCACTATGGATTTCTTCTCGAGACGTAGATTTCTCGGCAGCGGTTTGATCGCAGGCGCTTCGTTTGCCGCAGGTTCTTCGTGGCTTGCGCGCACCGCTCGAGCGGCTGAGGGTGCTTCCGCGCAGGCGCGCCTCACCATCGATCCAGATCGTTGTATTTCTGCGCTCGACCGCAATATCTTGGGGTCTTTTATCGAGCACTTGGGACGCGCGGTCTACGAAGGCATCTATGAACCTGGATCGAAGTTTGCTGATGCGAATGGCTTCCGAACAGATGTGCTCAGAGAGATCAAGGGACTGGGCGTTCCGATCGTCCGCTATCCCGGCGGCAACTTCGTGTCCGGGTACCAGTGGCTGGACGGGGTTGGTCCCAAGAAGGATCGACCGCGCGTTTTGGACCGTGCGTGGAACACGATCGAGACGAATCAATTTGGGATCAACGAGTATGTGACTTGGTGCCGCGCCGTGGGCACGGAACCCCTGATTGGAACCAACTTCGGGACCGGAACTCCCGCCACCACCGTGGCCCTGCTGGAGTACTGCAATGTGGACAAGGGAACGAAGTGGAGTGACTTGCGCCGCCAGCACGGCTACGACAAGCCCCACAACATCAAGTACTGGTGCCTCGGCAACGAGATGGACGGCCCTTGGCAGATCGGGCACATTCCCGCCACTGAATATGGGATCAAAGCGCGGGACGCTGCCCGCCAGATGAGGACGGTTGATCCTCTGGTGAAACTCATCGCGTGCGGGTCAAGCAACAACCAGATGCCCACCTACCTCGAGTGGGATCAGCAGACGCTCGAGCAGTGCTACGAAGAAGTGGATGGAATCTCTCTGCACAGGTATTTCGGCAACGATGAAGAGACCGGAGGGGACACCGCGAAGTATCTGGCTATGAATCTCGACATGGACCGGCAGATCGAAGAGATCATGGCCGTATGCGATCTGGTGCGAGGCCGCAAGCGGTCCGACAAGACCCTCTGGCTATCGTTCGATGAGTGGAACGTGTGGTACAGGGCTAGCAGCGGAAAGGCGGTAGACGGCGAGCGGCAGGTTGCTCCACACCTGCTGGAAGAAATCTACAATCTGGAAGATGCCCTCCTCGTGGGTGGACTGCTCAACACCCTGATCCGGCGCTCAGACCGTGTACGCCTGGCATGCCTGGCGCAATTGGTGAACGTCATCGCGCCCATCATGACCAACGAAAACGGCTTGTTCCGCCAGACGATCTATTACCCATACTCCTGGGCGCTGCAGTACGCCCGCGGCAAGGCCCTTGACCTGGTCCCTGTCTCACCTGCTTACGAAATATCGAGCTTCCAGCGGCGGGCGTTCGGCGGCGGGGGAAAGACCCCCGTGCCCTATCTCGACGTTAGCGGCACGATAGATTCCGAGAGTAAGACAGCCACTCTGTTCATCCTGAACCGGGATTTGGAGAAGCCGCGAGACCTACAAGTGGTCTGGCACGAGGCAACGCCCACCCGGGTCAACACCTGCCTGGTGCTGACGGGCTCCGACCTCAAGGCCGTCAACGGGTTTGATGCTCCGAATCGGGTTGTGCCTGGAGCGCTCGAGGCCCCGCCCGTGGGTTCTCGCATGACGTTCCAATTGCCCGCGCACTCGTATACGGTGGTGAACGTCACGCTCACGTAGAAGGCTGCGCGGCCAGCAGTGCCCGGGATTTCGACCCATCTACGGAGGGAAGACATGCGGAGACTGCACGTTTCCATTTGCCTGTTCACAATCGTCCTCGCCGCGGGCTCAACGTGCTTTGCGGCAGAGAAATCGAATCTGCGAGTCAAAGTGAGCACCTTCGGAAAAACGCCCGACGGACGAACGATCGAACTCTAGATGCTGACCAACACCAAGGGAATGCAAGTCGCCATCACGAACTACGGCGGGCGGGTGGTCTCGTTGTGGGCGCCGGATCGGAATGGCAAAATGGGCGACGTCGTCCTGGGTTTTGACGATCTCAACGGTTATCTGGGCAAAAACCCCTATTTCGGCGCGCTTGGAGCATCACTCCTTGGCCGAGTTGCGGGAACACTCGCCGCGCTTTGTGGCAGCCAGTCGGAGGACCCGGGCCCTGCGGACTGAGGCCGCCCCGAAGCGACAGCCTTTTCCCGAGCGCCGGTCCCTGGATCTGAAGCAGCCTCTGGGGAGGCGCCTCATTTATTTGCGTAGTACTACCGAATCTGGATATGTTAACCTGTTGGGTAGTACTATATACGTGGATGAAGCCAGGCCCCATCGTCTGGTTCGGGTCGAAGTTAGTCTTGCCACCGGGTTGATGGCTTTTTACACTCTCCGACGCCGGGAGCCGAATTCACAACCGTTCCTTCGTAGCGTCCCTTATCGATTTTCGGTCAGGTAATTTCAGGGCTGACCGGGGCGTTCCGAAGGTGGTGTCACTTGTCAGGTGATGTCGCCAAAGCGGCCCGACTTTGTGGCGCAAAGTGTTCCGCAGGTGGTGTCACCTGGCCAATTAACCTTGGAAAGCCGTTCTTGGGCCAGTGTATTCGGCCTTCCTCGTCGAGTTTATCAAGCTTCTCGGGTGACATCCGCCAGTGCCTACCAAGGGCAGCAACGTCGAATCCCCTGCAAGGCATGCCGCTTGGGCCTTTGGTTGTGCCAGGCGCAGTTAGCTCCGCAACGTCGAATCTCCGGCCGTGTTCGTCTTCCCGCTGGTAATGTCTCGCCAAGTGCTTGTCGCTCAAGGGCCGAAGCTGCGAATTCCACGCAAAATCTTGCGATTTCGCGTAGAAAAGAAGCACACCGTGAATCCTTCCGTAACCTTTGCGAGTCTTCTGTGGATTGGTTCGCGCCCAGATGATTTGGTTTTGGAAAAGGTCTTCGCCAAACACTTCGCCTAGAACGTTCTTCGCGTAATGAACAAGGCGCCAATCTAAGTGCACATAGACGCTACCGTTTTGGGCTAGCAATTCGTGTAACAGCACCGCCGTCTCGTAGAACCACTGCTTTGGAGTGTTACCCATCTTCCTCAAGAACTCCTGCTCGTGATCTGGTCGTTAGCCCAGTGATTTCGCCCTCAAGGTGGCGGCGGATTGTGTCGGGTGTCAGGCCCAGCCCCTGGCCGGTTTTCTTGTCCTTGGGCCGGTAGTAATAATGCCGGCCGCTTTCTGGGTGCGGCCGGTCGGACTGGAGGGTGTAAGCGCGACCGTTGACGAAGAGGCGGAAGTAGTGCGCCACCACAGCGGCGGGCGCTTGAAGGCGAAGCTTCCCCATTCTCTCCTCCTGAAATCAGGTGGGCGTCAAATCTCCATCATATGGGTGGTAGAACGATAGGTAGACTGCGTGGGGAAGAAGAAAGACGTTCTAGGTCAGCGAGGTGCGCCACCTAGGGCTGATGCCATGACCTCAGTGGCTGCCCGCAGCTTGGGCACATCGCCTTCCGTCAGGCGGCCGACATCTCCGTACTTGAATGCGCCGCCACTTGCCCATTCCACCACCTCACCGATCGCTTGCTTCTTGGTCGTGGCCACACGCCGTGCCGCTGTCAGGAACTCATTGCGAAGCTGGTTGAACCCGGAACTTGCAACCGCCCCGTTGGCATTGTTGTTGGCAGGAGGCGAGGCAGCAGCGTCGCCTGAAGGGGTCGTACAGACCTGCTAGAGGCCCCATGTACGCTCTCGACATCACTCGCATTCGAGCGCTTCGGGGTCGGGCCTGGTGGGTACGCCCGTTTCCGGGGGCGTTGCCCCCGGCTACTTTATCAATCCCCTTCGGGGATTCTAAGAATATCCACACCCCCCGTTTCCACCAATAAATGTGGGACATGCTCAGAGCCGCGGGAAGTCTGCCAGCACAAAGTGTAGATCTCCGCCCGGTTTGCACTGCCCGTTGGCAAGCTCCGGACAACCGCTACCGCACTGAGTCCACGGCTGTCCGCCAGGCATCTCAGCCGTGCGCCGGGTAGCAGTGATACCGTCACCCCAGCACTTCCGCTCGGTGGCTGTCCACCAAGCGTAGGAACTGGGGAAGACGTTCTCGATGTCGTCGTCGATCAGCATGATGTGAAGTTCGCGGCACTGTTCGCCATAATGCAGGGTCAGCTCCGGATCGGCTTCCCACCCAACCGGGTTGGCCGACTTCTTCCTGCGTAGGAAAACGAAGTGGTCGAGCTTGGTGGGATGGTTGCGATCTCCATTGGGTGGCAGCCCGATGGAGACCTTGGTGGAAACGGACAGCCGCTGGACGACACGGCCGTCTTGGTCATGCGTGACACCAATGATCATGGGGATTCTTCCTGTCGAAATGATGTTCTGCCCCAAAGGCACAGCGTGGTGTTTCAGGGTACATCACCAGGCTCGCGTCTCGAATCCACCACCTCGGATTCCCACCACCTTTTATCCGCTGGCCAGCGGCTAGGCCGAAAACCACCACCCCGACCGGAAACCACCACCATGTAGGCACTGGGCCATCCTGGGGCTTGGTCGCTCTGTCCCTAACCCCATGAAATCACGAGCTTTCGAGCCATGTGGTTTGGCAGGCCGATTGCCCCCATTATTGTGGTTGCGGTTTGGCAAGAACAGGGGTCGAGGGAGGAATCAAATGGAAAACGTAAAAGTCTTCACATTATTGGGAATAGGCTTGTTGGTTGCACCGTTTGCAAATGCCCAAGCTGGATCGCAGATGGAACCGGGCTACGGGAATCCGGGCTATGCGGATCCGAGTCAGGGCTATGGGGATCAGGGTTATGCGAATCCGGATCAGGGTTACGTGGATCCGGGCTATGGGGGTCGGGTCTACATGGATCCCGGGCCACCTCCGGCGTGCCCGTATGGCTACTACCCCTATTACCCTTACGCATGCGCGCCCTACGGTTACTATGGACCTAGCTGGTTTTCGGGCGGAGTCTTTATTGGCGTCGGGCCCTGGTGGGGCTGGGGTTGGCACCACTTCTATGGGGGACGTGGCTTTGGCGGGCGGGGCTACTATGGAGGCGGGCGGGCCTTTTCCGGGCGCGGAGGATTTCGCGGTGGGTTCGGTAACGGTTACGCCGGTGGAGGCGGACGTAGCTTCGGTGGTGGTGGACGTGCCTTCAATGGTGGTGGACGTGCCTTCAATGGCGGTGGACGTGCCTTCAATGGCGGTGGACGTGCCTTCAGTGGCGGTGGACGTGCCTTCGGTGGCGGTGGACGTGCCTTCGGTGGCGGTGGACGTGCCTTCGGTGGCGGTGGACGTAGCTTCAGTGGCGGTGGACGTAGCTTCAGTGGCGGTGGACATGCCTACGGTGGAGGCGGACATGGCCACGGTGGAGGCGGAGGCAGAGGCGGTTCCCATGGTGGTGGGCGCAGGTAGATTCCGTCATAACTCGAAACTCTCGCGGCCGACGGCATTTGCTGTCGGCCGTTTAGTAGGAAGGTACCGACTGCGGCTTCGCGAACGAATCTAGGGCCGTAGAGCCCCTTTTCTCGGGGGTCAAACGACGTAATGCGAGGTCGCGGGGCGTGAAGAGGTTCAGGTTTTCACTCAGCTTACCTCCGCCATCCGGCTGAACTCTTCAGCCGAAACATCATCTGCCGACTCTTGTCCGGGTCCGTCGACCCAGCCAGGCTTTCGTTGTACAGCAGAAGTCCCTGCTCGGACTTGGATGGGTGAAACCGCACGAACACGCGGATTGCTTCGCTCTCATTGACCGTCAAAGCTCTCACTTCGGCGATCTGACCCGCCAGCACCTCACGATGCTCCCAAATCCACCGCCGCTCTTCATTGGTCAACTTGGCGGGGCGGATTTCTGGGATGGTTTCCGGTGGGAATTGGGGAAGTAGAATAGGAAAACGGCGTCACAGTTAGCGTCACAGATAAGCGCAAATAGGGCCTTATCTGTGACACAAGTTGGGTTCAGCGGTCCTGTAAATTCAATGATTTAACCCGAATTCCAAAGTTGGCGGCCACCGTTCGAGCCCAATCACTTGATTCGATGCCCGTTCGACGCAGATACCGGAGGAACAAAATGGTGCGGGGTCACGCGTAGGGGCACAGCGCGCTGTGCCCCTACAAGATGCACATCGCGCTCACGCTAACTTGCGAATTCGGGTTTAAGCTGTTGAAAACTGCTTACATCGGTCTTCTCATCCGTGGGTCGGGGGTTCGAGTCCCTCCATGCCTGCCACCTTCTCGAGGACAAGCAAGAAGGCAGAAACTGGAAAATGGAAAGCGGAAACTGGTATCTTGGTTTTTCCCCACCTACCACCTACCACATACGACCTACCACCTACTGCCGTCACTTCAGGTTCGCGGGGATTAGATACTCAACCACCACCACGTCGTGCCAGCGCCCCTCCAGCTTGGTGTGTTTCAAGTGCACTCCCACCTCGCGCCAGCCCGTCATGCGGCAGAGCGTCCGCCCGGCATCATTGTGCGCCAGGAATCGGCCCACCAGCTTGAAGTGGCCAACGGCCTCGGCGAGTGCCAGGACCGCGCGCATTATTTCCCGCCCCACGCCATGCCGCCGGTAGTCACGGTCAATGTAGATCAGGAGTTCAGCGATTCCGTCCATGCGGGGACGGACGAGGTATGGACTGAGCGCTGCCCAGCCGAGAATCCAACCATTCAACTCCGCCACCAGGAGAGGATACTTCCCCCCATGTTCATTCACCCAGCGCGTTCGCTCTTCGGGCGTAGCGAGGAAGTTCTCAAAGGTAGCAAGGTTGTCTTGCGTCGCCTGTAGATAGATGCGGGCAATGTCGGATGCGTCCTGCAATTCGGCCGGACGCACTTTGAGCTGGAAGTGCGGTCTGGCAGAGACGTTCAGGGCTGGCGTGTCCATGATTTTACTGAAATGTAAGATCTATCTTAGCAAGCTCAGGCGATGTTTGCCAGAGAACAATTGCATTACGTGGTAGGTGGTAGGTCGCAGGTGGTAGGTGGGGAAAACCAAGATACCAGTTTCCGCTTTCCAGTTTCCATTTTCCAGTTTCTATTTCCCAATTTCCAGTTTCTATTTTGCTCTTCTCCCTCGTCACTACTAGAACCTCTTCGTATCGGCTCGCACGCGGTCCACGTACTTGCCCGTAGCCGCCTCGACGCGTATCGTCTCCCCAGGTTTGATGAAGTGTGGAACCATCAGTTCCATGCCATTTTCCAGGGTAGCGGATTTGTAGGTGTTGTCCTGTTGCTGGTGGACTGGCTGCGCGGTCGTCTGGATCTTCACCTCGACCATCTCCGGGAAGACGATGCTGACCGGCTGCCCTTCGTAGAACTCCACCGGCACTTTCACCTCAGGCTGGAGAAATGTCGCCGCCGCGCCGATGGCCTCGAGCGGGATGGAAACCTGGTCATAAGTTCTTGGATTCATGAAGGTCGCCGAATCAGCGTCGCTGTAAAGGAATTCCATCTCGTGCTTCTCAAGTTGGGTTTCCTCCAGCCGCTCCTCCGGCCGGAAGCGCAACTCTTTGAACGTGCCCTTTAGAACATGGCGCAGTTTCGTATGGACGCTGCCGGGCATCTTGCCTTGTCCGATGTGATACTGCGCGTCGATCACCTTGAAGAGGTCATTATTTATCTTCAGAACCGTTCCTGGACGGAGCTGGGATGCGATCACCATAGGAACCTCGAAGGAGGGCAGTTACGGGCCGCTCGGGCGCGGCGCAGCGATGGCAAAGAGCCACCACAAAAGTCCAGTGACACTAAGAACCCTCAGCTATTCTACGCCATCTCCGGCTCGTAGAGTCAAGCCACAAACCGACGGTCCAGCCCTGTCGATTTCAGGCGATTCAGCGCTCAAGCTTGGGCGGGATATGCCGATAAACGAATCGAGAAGGTGGTGTGCTATGTCGAATAACCAACCGGAGCCATCGAAGATTCAGGATGAGCCCCTTAGCCCGCAGCAAGTGCTGCAGTGGGCAATGTGCCAACCGGGAGTCTTGTTACTCAGTTCCCTCGCCGTGGGAACGATGCTGGCGTGCAAACAGGACATGAACCAACAGACCATCGCCGAGCCACCACTGGAAACCGAAGCTTATATCGTCGATGGCGACATGCCATTGCTCATCTGAGTTGAGATTCACCTAGCGCGGCTTGGGTGGTGGAATCTGAATGAGCACTCGGCACGGTGCGTGATGGGCAACATATTGCACGGTGCTCCCCAGCAGAAGTTCGCCCAAGGCATGTGGATGGGGTCGGTGATATCCCATGATGAGCAACTCCGCGCCCCGGTCCTTGGCACCGCTTCCCAATGATTAAATTTGGGGAGTTGTTCCCCCGAGTCGGATTCATCGTGACCAACCTGGAGACGGCCGGCCGGGCGGTGGTACGGTTTTGTAACAAGCGAGGGATAGCGGAGCAGGCCGGAAGGCCAAAAAGGAAATTCCGGCTTGAAGTGCTCAAGGCATGGACCGATCCGGCGCAAGAGGATCCGAAGACCATCCACCATCACGGGTACGGCAGGTTCGCTGTGGATGGCGAGATGATCAAGCTGATGTCGAGAATGCCATAATCGGCACACGTCAAGAACGCTGAGCTTCGCATCCTCGTGAGCGCGGCAGACCGCTTCATCCACGTTCACGATTTCCGATTAGGTCGTCTACGTGTAATCCGGGGGGTGAATGTGTACGAGGGTATCTCGGTCGACCTTTTGAATTTGGTGCTTTCTCTTTCCGACGCGATGGATTTGGCAAGCCCTGAACTTTCCCAGCATCAATTAAGGACAGCTTATGTAGCCTGGGAGCTAGCCAAGGTCGCCAAACTGCCTGCTGGCGACGTGGAGAATCTCTTCATCGCATCGTTGCTCCACGACGTCGGTGCCCTGTCGCTTGAGGAGAAGATTGATATTCATCGGACAGAGGTGCTTGACCCTGAGCCTCATTGCTTGATTGGCGAAGCGCTGCTTAAGGAAGTGCCGATTTTTGAGCCTTGTGCCCGAATTGTCAGATTCCACCATAGGAAATGGCAAGACTGGCAAGCGCCGATTGATACATCTGTGGTTCTCCAGTCTCAAATGCTTCTTGTCGCCGATTTCTTGGAACGAGCGATTGACCGGCGGCGGTATATTCTGCATCAGAACCAAGATATCATTGCCCGAATCGGTTCGCTCTCCGGAACAGTCGTTCATGGCGAAGTAGTTGACATGTTCAGGATGGTATCGAAGCGGGAGGATTTCTGGCTCGATCTGGTTTCGCCGAGGGTCTATTCGCTTCTCCTGCACCACGGACCCGGGCGAAGAATAGATCTCGATCTCGACCAATTGAGAGTCATTTCCGAACTGTTCCGTAACATGATTGATTTCAGGTCTAGGTTCACAGCCACACATTCTTCCGGCGTGGCTGCCTCTGCTTCCACGCTTTCGCGTCTTTTTGGTCTCACAGAAATGGAAATTGAACTTATGGAAATCACAGGGAATTTGCACGACCTGGGCAAATTGGTGATCCCCAACAGTATTCTCAACAAGCCGGGCAAGCTGACACAAGAGGAATTTGCCCTCATGCAACAACATACCTATTTCACCTACCATGTCTTGGCGACCGTCGGGGGAATACGGAATATTGCCGAGTGGGCAGCTTTCCATCACGAGAAACTGGACGGAACGGGCTACCCTTTCCACGTGGATGCAAAGAGGCTTGACGTGAACTCAAGAATATTAGCCGTAGCGGATATGTTCACTGCATTGGCCGAGGACAGGCCGTACAGGAAGGGTATGACAAGGGATGAGGTTCTCCCCATTCTAAGGAGCGGGCGGGATAGGAATTGTCTGGATTCCAACGTCGTAAATGTGTTGGAGATGAATTACGACGAAATCGCTGCCCTCACCGCCCAAAAGCAGGCCGACAGCAAGGAATACTATGAGCGTGAATTCGTCGGGAAAATAGAGGCCAATCCGAAGAATTAGAACGGCAGTGGATCAGACCGGACATCCACATTAAGGTCAGGAATTCACGGATAACGCGCTGAACTTCCTCAAGCTTCCCCGCGAAGAAATGATCCGCATTCTGGACCCAATGGATTTCTTTAGGCTCAGCCAACGACTCATAAAACGATTCCACCTAAATCACTCAGTGAACTGATCACTCAATCCTCTTGTCTCCCAGGCCCTGACCTTTCAACTGACAACGGACAGCAGGCGAGAGAACAGCAAGGAGTGACGAATACAGGGCAGAAATCAGAAAGTGGGCAGATGGCAAAAGGCAGGCGGCAGTGGCGAGAAGGAAGAAGGCAATTCAAAGTCCAAAATTGCCCCAGCCCTCGGCGCTGCTTTTCAATGGTTCGATGGTTCAATGAATCAATCGCCCAATGCTCTTATGCCCCCAGCCCCCTTCTTTCCCGGGCCAATACTGCGTTCAGATTCACCTAGCGCGGCTTGGGTGGTGGAATCTGAATGAGCACTCGGCACGGTGCGTGATGGGCAACATATTGCACGGTGCTCCCCAGCAGAAGTTCGCCCAAGGCATGTGGATGGGGTCGGTGATATCCCATGATGAGCAATTCCGTGCCCCGGTCCTTGGCCTCGCCCGCTATGGCTTCTCCCGCCTCACGTGCCCGCAGCAGTTCAGTGGATATCTCCTTGGAAGATCTCTCCGCAACCCGTCTTGCAGCCGCTAGGATCTCTTTTCCCTCGTGGTCCAAAACCTCATCCTCTGCCTCGAGGGGCGTTGCTGGCGGCACTTCAACCACGTGCAGAACAACAAGTTCAGCATCCATGCCGTTCGATAGATGGACCGCCAGGGTCACGAGACTCTCGACCGACTCCGGGTCTCGCAGAGCCACCATCAGTTTTGCTTTGACCACATTTGCCTCCAGTTTATTTAATGGCATGATCCAGTCAGAAGTACGGTGGCGGGGCCATCTTCTCACCGCACACTACCCGCCGTCGAGAATCAATCTCCTCACCCGCCGGCATCTTGAAACCCTGGACTACAAACGGCCGCGGTCGTGACTAACTGGACCCCTTCAGCGACCATCTCCTCAATGGCCTTCCGCCCCCCCTCTTCGGTGATGGGTTTGATGGCATCCCGAACGAGAGCCACGGGCAGGTTGCGCTTGCGCAGTGCCAGGACATCCGACAGTACACAGTATTCGGTGGCCACGCCAAACACGACGAAATGCGGCTGGCCAAGGGAAGCCAGGATGGCATCGAAATTGACGTTCGTGGAGACGTCGTACACGGGCTTCTCCACGATGAGCTGTCCGACCCATTCTTGGGAGGCCTGAAAGGCGCCCGGACGGTCTTCCACCACCACGGCGTCAGGGAAGAACGTCTCAGCAATGCGGCGCTGGCCGGGTGTCCCCACCACGCAGTGAGGAGGCCATTGGGCGAACTCCGGGTCATCCGGCGCGTGCGTGTCGGCCGAGGAAATGATGGGGATTCTGTGGTCGCGCGCCCACAACATCAATTTCGCCAGGTTAGGGATGATCTCCTCCGCATGGGGCACATAAAGCCTTCCCCTCGGAGACATGAAGTCCACCTGCGTATCGACATCAAGGAATACCAAGCGGTCAGACTTGGTCGGTTCACTCATTCTCTCACCCCTTGAGCAGCGACGAGTGACAAGCGAAAAGAAAAATCAGAAACTAGAAATCAGAATTCAGAATTGTCCCAGTTCCCGCCACTGCTTTTCAATGATTCAATGACTCGATGAGTCAATGAATCAATCACTCTATTCTCTTGCGCCCTCAGCCCCTGGTCCGTGCTTTTCTGCCTACTGCCTACTGCTTACTGCCTACTGCTCGCCCCGAAGGTCTACTCGCGAACCTCCTCCAGGAGGCGCTGGAGCGCCTCGCTCTTGGCTACGGGATAACCAGGCGCGTTCCGCAGAGCGTGGTAAGGTTCCGGCAAGCGGTCAAGATTCGTAAGGACATTAGTCCTCGCGTCTTGGAGGCATGGCCGGGACCTGAGCCTCCTGCCATTGCGCATCACGGGGTGGAGCAGCGGTGTGCCCTCCGAAGGTTCTTCGCAGGAGCGTGCGATCAGATCATGATGATAATGAGCGCCAGCCGAGAACCGGAAGACCTGCTTCCGACCCGGCGAATAGACTTTCTCTTCGCTGAATTTGCTCTTGTAATCCACCTGCCCGTTGTGTTCGATCTCAACCAGCTTGTAGACCACGCTGAGCGCGGGGACGTCGCGCGAGGTGGCGAGATCGGTCCCCACGCCGAAGAGGTCGATGGGAGCTCCTTGGGAAAGCAAGGCTTCCACCTTGTACTCGTTCAAATCCCCGCTGGCCACGATCTTCGCCTCACGCAGGCCGTGACGGTCCAGGATTTCCCGAACCCGGCGGCTCGTTGCGAGGAGGTCACCGCTATCGATGCGTACGCCGGCAATCTTCCGCCCGAGGGTGGCCGCGGTCTCCGCTCCTGTAATTGGGTCATAGGTGTCGATCAACAGGATGGCATCCTCCGGGAACGTGTCCAGGAGCGCCTCGAAGCTTTGGCGTTCGGTCGGGAAAGCCTGGGTCCAAGAATGGGCTGCCGTGCCTGCAAGCGGGATGCCGTATCGAAAGCCCGCCAGAACATTCGAGGTCGCAACACACCCGCCGAGGTACGCGGCGCGCGCGGCGCGAACGCCGGCTTCAGGCCCCTGCGCCCGCCGCGTGCCGAATTCGAGCACGCCCCGGCCACGCGCCGCCCGCACTACGCGAGCCGACTTGGAGGCAACCAGCGTCTCAAAATTGGTGATTGAGAGCAGGTAGGTCTCAACAATTTGTGCTTCCAGAATCGGCGCGGTCACCTGAAGGAGCGGCTCTTCCGCAAAGATGAGTGTGCCTTCCTCGACCGCCTCAACGTCGCCGGCAAAGCGGAACTCGCGAAGATACTCGAAGAATTCGGAAGAAACATTGCGAAACACAGGCAGGCTGCGAACGAAGTTCACATGCTCTCGAGTGAATCGCAAGGCCGCGAGGTAATCCACGGCGTCTTCGATGCCACCGGCCACGAGGTAAGCGCGCTCGGGGGGCAACTGGCGGACGAAGAGTTCAAAAGTTGCGCGGCAGTCCACATGTTGCTCGAAGTACGCTGCCGCCATGGTCAATTCGTAGAGGTCCACCAGCAGTGCGCGATCGGAATCGAGTTCAAGCATCTTTCCCCTGTGCGTTTGTTCCCAAAGATTGCGGAATAATGACGCGTTTGCCGCTCCAAGGTCATACGACCGGATGTCTCGGCGGGCGGCACAGGCTGGCGGGTGACATTTTCCTACCTAGGAGGGCCGGCTACGCGGGCGGATAACCGGATGGACTTCGTCACCACGCTGTTGCCGCTGGACCAGATGACCTCTACCGTCTCTCCTGCCTTATGGCTAGCCATAGCGGCCTGAAGGTCTTGCGGCGTCCTTATTCGCTGGCCGCCGATGCTGAGAATTGTATCGCTAGGCTTCAGCCCGGCCCTGTCGGCAGGTCCCCCAGGTGCGGTATCCAAGATTACAACCCCTCTGCTCCCGGCTGGCTGATGTTCGACGGCACGAACGCCCAAATAACCCAGGGCAACCGAGACAGTGGCCGTTGGATTAGTGACTGTTGCGGCCGATGCTTGTAGATTCGAGGCAACTAGTGTAGTTTCTCCCGAAGTCAATCGCACCGTTTCTTCATGATCCTGGAAGCTCCTGTGCGCAAGCCGGACGCGATGCGCGCCGGGCGAGAGGGTGGTGATTTTCAGTCGTCCCTCGGGGCTTGTGGTCCCCACCGTCTCATCATCGATATAGACGCGCGCGTCGCCCGGAGTGGCCTCAATCAGTAGAATGGGCGGGCCTGAAGACTTCGGCGGCGCAGGGGACTTCCCCACTGCCGAAGCGGCTGTCCCCATAGGGGCTATATTGACATTACTCGTTGGAGTTTCAGAAGCCGTGCGCGCCGCTTCGGATTGAATCCCCTGGCCACCGGGAGTTTTCCCCTCTGGGGACTCAGGAACGGGCGGATTTTGCTCAATGGCGGGCGGCTGACTCGAGGCCTGCTGCGATGTCCCCCCTCCTTGGCCGGATGTTGTGGAAACAGGAGTTGTGCTAAGTGAGGATGAACGCCGAGACAGGATATACCAGCCCCCTCCGCCCAGGCCTACTAGCAGGATTGCAATCCCAACCCAGATTCCCCAGCGGGATTGTTTCTCTGGCTGCGGCGCCGGTAATACGACCGGCGCCGGCGTGCGAGGAGTAACAACCTGAGGTTGAACAAGAGGAGGCGGGGCCGGAACAAGACTGCTAGCAGCGGCCTCGCCTTTAGCGGGGACTGGAGGGACCGCCTCGGGTGCGGCTCGAATTTCCTCCCGCGATGTGACTTCGGTTGGTTGCTTGGCCCACCTCGCGCCCGAAGGAGCATTTCCCTTCTCCGCAGCTTCGACCTCTTCGATCAGAGCCTTGGCACTCGGGGGGCGCTGGGCAGGGTCTTTTTCGAGCAGGCGCATTGCCAAGCGGACAATTGGCTCGGGTATTTGCAGCTCCGGGCGGAGTGTGAGGATGGGCCTCGGCGGCTGCTGCACGTGGGCCAGCAGCATTCCCATGGTAGTTTCGGCTTTGAAGGGAAGATCGGCTGTCAGCATCTCATACATGACCACACCGAGCGAATAAAGGTCCGAGCGCCCATCGAGCTCGTCTCCGCGCTTCCCCATCGCCTGCTCGGGGGAAATATATTGCGGCGTGCCGATCACCATTCCCATCCCTGTTAGCGTCATGCCTGACGCCTCGCCAAGGCGTGCCTCCTTCATCTTGGCAATACCGAAATCAAGCACCTTCACTAGCTCACCTTCCGGACTTTCAATCAGCGCGATGTTATCCGGCTTGATATCCCGATGCACCATCCCAAGGCGGTGGGCAGCGTCCAGGGCCGAGGCAACCTGTTTGATAATCGAGCAAACGCGGGGTACGCGCAGTGGTCCCTCTTCCTCAATGAGTTTCTTCAGGCTCTTGCCCTGGATGAACTCCATGACGATGAAAGGCCGGCCGTCCTCGGCTTCGTCAATATCGTCCACCCGCACGGCATTGGGATGCTGGAGCTTGCGAGTGATTACGGCCTCCTGTCTAAACCGCCTCACGAAAAGTTGGTCGTGCAGGATCTCCGGAACGATCACTTTGAGCGCGCGCAATTCGTCGAATGCCAGGTGCAAGGCCTTATAAACCGCTCCCATTCCTCCCTGGCCCACTTTGCTCAGAATGCGATACTTCCCGCGGATTACGCTCCCTTCGGTCCAGATACCAACATCTTCAAGCGCCGAGCCATCCTGCGGGCACACGGCGTAGTTATTGGGGTAGCTTCCCTGGCATGTGGGGCAGGTTTTCATTTAGCACCCTTCAATCACATTTCCTCACAGTATATCACAGCGACCCCAGGGATTCACGGTCTTAAGCGCGGGCATGATAGCTGGTTGCCGAAGGCCGCGGCGTCGCTCTACTTGCTCCGACGCAGCGTGGGCGTCGCGGGTGAGCAGCCAGACTCCGCACGCCAGAGCATCCGGCGAGGGGGTGCGGAAAGGCTCTGCCGATGGTATAGTATGCGGTATCGCACCGAGGAGGTTTCCCATGCATGAAAATGGTTTTTCGCGACGGAGCTTTCTTCGCAACGTCGCCGCAGGCTCCACAGGAGCAGCTCTGGTTTCCCTTCCGGCGGTGGCCCACGCCGTGACGGGCGAGGCGGCCACCGAGCCACTGTGGCCGGTGACCGTTGAATCCTATCCACTTCTCGAACCCGGCAAAGCCGCCAGTCTGGCGCGCGTCAAGCTGGCGACGAAGGATGGGATTCCGGCGGCCTATCAAGAGAAACTGCGCGCCTATGCTCCCAACCTCGATCTAACGTTATGTCGAACCCAGAAGCAGTTCCGCAGTGAAGTTGCTGACGCGCACGTGATTTTCGACAGATTCTCCCGTGAAGATCTTCAGGCCGCGCACCAACTGCGCTGGATTCAATACACCGCCGCGGGCGTTGAACACATCCTTTACCCGGAATTGGTGGACAGTCCCATTGTGCTCACCAACATGCAGCGTATTTATTCGCCGACCATCTCGGAGACGGCCATCGGGCTGCTCCTGACCCTCACGCGAAAGCTGCATCACTACGCGCTACAGACTCGCGAGCACGTTTGGAAGCCCTTGGATGGGCTCACAGAAGTCAGTGGACTCACAATGGGCATCGTAGGATTGGGCGGCATCGGCACGGACACCGCCTACCGCGCGCACTATGGTTTCAACATGAGGATCCTGGCCGTAGACCCCAAGCCCTTGCCGAAGCCATCCTTCGTCGCCGAACTGCATTCCCTCGAGTGGCTTCCGAAGATGGTGCCTCAGGTGGATGTGCTGATGAGTGCAGCGCCGCACACGCCGTTGTCCGAAGGTATGTTTAACGAGGCGATTTTCCGCGCCATGAAGCCGACCGCCTACTTCATCAACGTCTCGCGCGGCGAGCTGGTGGACACGGCCGCGCTCATTCGTGCGCTGGAGGAAGGATGGATCGCCGGGGCCGGCCTCGATGTGGCCTACCAAGAACCGCTCCCGCCCCATGATCCCTTGTGGACGGCGGGCAACCTGATCATCACCTCGCATTCTTCCGCGCTCTCGGAGGGCTCAATGCAGCGTAAGTACGATCTGTTCTGTGAGAATGTTCGGCGTTATGTGAGTGGTCTGCCGCTGCTCAACGTGGTGGATAAGAAGCGTGGGTACTAGGACCTCGCGATGAGCCTTGGGTCAGGCGCGCATGCGCGACATGGAAGAAGCGCCCCACACGGCCCTGAATGCCGTCTTAAGGTGGGTGAATGTTCAAGAGGCCAAACCGGGTCGCTATGTCTCCTGGCCCTAGGGTTCATCTATCCTGGTGGTGTGTACCAAAGCATGAAAACGAATTCCCCGTTCGGGCTGTGGCTTTTCCTGGCCGACCCTGATTTTATCCCCGCAGCCATTCGGGCGGGTGTGACGGGAGTTGTGGTCGACTGGGAAAGAGCGGGAAAGGAAAGGCGACAGTCGTTTGCGGACACGCAAATCAACGAGCATGGCGTGGACGACCTGCGGCGGGTTCGTAGCCTGACTGAGGCGCCCATCCTGTGTCGAATCAATGCTCTGAGTAGCACGAGTCAAGAGGAGATCGACTTGGCAATCGAGGCCGGCGCCAGTGAGGTTCTCCTCCCCATGGCCCAGTCGCTGGATGAAGTGAAGTCGTTTTTGGAGATGGTGGCGGGAAGGTGCGGCCCGGGGATCCTGATTGAGACGCTTGCCGCCACCCGAATCGCTGCGGAGTTGGCCAAGCTGCCACTCGCGCGGGTTTTCGTGGGCCTGAATGACCTCGCCCTGGATCGAGGGCTCAACAACATTTTTGACTCGCTAGCGGATGGAACCGTTGAAAGGGTGCGACGGCACTTTCAGGTTCCCTTTGGGGTGGGAGGTCTCACCCTCCCCGACCGCGGATATCCAATTCCCTGCCGGTTGCTCATGGGAGAGATGGCCAGGCTGCGTTGTGATTTCAGCTTCTTGCGGCGATCGTTTTATGCCGATATCCAAGGCCGCGATGTTGGGCGGGAAGTCCCACGAATGCAATCTGCCCTACGCGAAGCCTTCCACCGGCCACCGGAGAAGGTCAAGGAAGAACGAGCAGAACTGCTGGCCGCCATCGCTTCCTGGTCAGGACACCTGCGGAAGAAGAAAGATGATGAACCCCTAGAGAAGTGTGAATTGAAACCTCATTAGGAAATCACCTAGCGATGAAAGATCTCAGAAACTGCCGCGTTCTGGTAACCGGAGCAACAGGCTTTATTGGCGCAAACTTGGTCCGACGGCTGCTTGCTGAGGGAGCTCAGGTCCACGCCCTTCGTCGGGCCGCCAGCAACCTGTGGCGTCTTTCGGAAATCCAGGACCAGATCGCGTTGCACGAAGCGGACTTGAACGACTTTGCCATGGTGCAGAAAGTTGTGGGTCAAACGCGCCCGGAAGTAATTTATCACCTTGCCGCCGCGTCAGGACACCCGAGCAGCACGGCGGATCGCCTGGAGATGCTACGCACCTGCACGCAGGGGACGGCAAATCTGCTGGAGTCACTAGCGCACCTGGATTTTCATCGCTTCGTGCACGTGGGGAGTTCGCTCGCCTATGGCCCACGCAATCGGCCCCTAAAGGAATCCGATAGGCTGGAGCCCAGAACCTTCCGCGGGACGGCCAAGGCGGCCCAGGCTCTTGTTTGTCAGGAATTTGCGTGGAGAGAAAACCGGCCCTTGGTGGTGCTCCAAGTCTTTTCCGTTTACGGCTATTGGGAATCACCCAGCCGTTTGATACCGACGGTGATTCTACGGGCACTCCGTGACCAGACTATCGAATTGACCTGTCCCGGCATCCGGCGGGATTTCATCTTTGTAGAAGACGTCGTGGAAGCCTGTCTGGCGGCGACCTGTGCCGACTTGCCTCTTGGGGAGGTTATCAACGTCGGCACCGGTCAGCAATGGAGCAATCAGGATGTGGTGGGCTGTGTCGAGTCCCTGGCGGAAAAAACTCTTCACGTGCGTGCCGGCACATTCTCACGTCGTCCGCCGGATACGAACTTCTGGGTTGCGGATACGGAGAAGGCGCGGACTTTGCTCGGCTGGCAAGCTCGCTTCACCCTCCGCGAAGGACTCAAGAAGTCGTGGGAATGGTTCGCCCGACATGAGAAGGATTACAAGGCTTGAATCGAGGGTGAGTCAGCCCGGCTTGGAAGAAGGAAGTGCGGGTCGGCGACTGAGCGTTAATCATCGCAACTGGAGACCTGAAGGACCGTGAAGGAAACCACCAACGACCTTTCGGCGCAAGTAAACTCAGAGGGATTTTCGCACGAGTCGGCCGGCCCTCCTCGCGTCACCGTGGTCATACCGGTGTACCGGAATGCGGCGACACTCGAGGATCTGCACGCGAGACTGAGCGCCGCGCTGCAGCCGCTGGAAACCAGTTACGAAATGCTCTTCGTGGATGATGCGTGTCCTGAGAACTCCTGGGCGGTTTTGGAAAAACTGGCGCGACGCGACTCCCACGTGGCCGCTCTCGCTTTGAACCAGAATGTTGGGCAGGGGCGTGCGGATATGGTGGGCCTGGCATTCTCCCGCGGCGAGCATGTGGTGATGATGGACGCGGATCTGCAAGATCCTCCCGAAGCGGTCCCGCTGCTGCTTGCCAGGCTGCAAGCCGGACCGGCGGCGGTGTTCGCCGGGCGACAGGGCCGATACCAATCTCCAATGCGCATGCTGACTTCCCGCATTTACCGGGTCTTGCGCCAGTGGGTGTGCCGCGTACCCACGGATGCTGGTATGTTCGTGGCCATGCGCAGAGAAGTGGTCGATGCTCTGCTGGGATTTGATGTCCGGGAGCCTTGCTTGGTGGCCATGATCGGCTGCACGGGCTTGCCCACGGAATCAATTCCGGTCGTTCGCTCCTCGCGCAAGACCGGCCGGTCCGCGTATAGTTCCTGGACGCGTCTGAAGACCGGCTTTTCGGCTCTCCTCTGGGGCCTGCAATGGCGTTTGCGCCTCAGGCTCAGAACGGCAGGCTCCCGTGACCGGCAACCGATAATTCGGGATCGTGTGGGATCACGATTCACGACACCATCCCAAACCTCCTCCTTCTTCGCAGGAGTCAAATCGTGAGGGTCCGTACCCAAGTGACGCGAGTCGAACACGACCGTGCTCAGAGGGAATATTTCGAGCGCACCGTCAAAGAAACCATGGTGCCTCGCGCGACGCCCTATTTGGCGCGACAAGTGGAAGAGACTCTGCGCTTCGCGCAGGTGTCCCCTTCCGACCGCATCCTGGAGGTAGGGTGCGGCATGGGGCGCTATACGCTGCCCCTCGCTGAGCGGGGCTGCCGCGTGGAAGGTCTGGACCTCTCGCCCGTTTTGCTGGACCGATTGCAAGGGTACAACCGTGGCCGCTTCCAAATCCCCTTACACTGCTGTGCCATCGAGGATGTCCCGCCGGATCTTTCCGGCGCCTTTGACGTGATCCTGGGCTTTTTCGTTTTGCACCATTTTCACGAGCTTCAAAGACCCTTCGCCGCCATGGCCCCCTTGCTGAAGCCCGGCGGTCGCATCGTTTTCCTGGAACCGAATCCTTTCAACATCCTGTACTACCTCCAGATTCTGATAACGCCGGGTATGACCTGGCAAGGGGACGGTGGGGTTGTCCACATGCGCCGCCACGTGGTTTTCAGCGCCATGAAAAAGGCTGGTCTCGAGCCACGGGCCTTAAGCCGCTTCGGGTTCCTTCCACCCTTCCTCAGGAATCGAGCCTGGGGCTCCCCAGTCGAGACTTTCCTCGAAGCGTTTCCCCTCTGGCGGCCCGCACTTCCCTTCCAACTTTTTGGGGCGGACCGTCTATGAGGGTACCGCGGTTTCCCCTTGACCAGGAAAATGAATAAACCAACCGCGTCAAGCAAGCTCACTTACGCCGTCTCGCGAATGCTGGGGCTGTACGTCGTTGCCTTGGGTGTCTCCCTTACCATCGGAGAATTCTTCCCACATGAATCATGGGTACAAATGAACCGGAAGGATGGCCTTGGTCCGGTCGGTTATGACCCGCTCGATCAGGGCGAGATCCAGATTCCCCGTCCTCGGGTCGATGTCCACAAACACCGGCTTGGCGCCCGTGTAACAAATGGCTTCGGCGGTGGCGATGAACGTGTTCGAAGTGGTGATCACCTCTTGCCTATCACTCGTAACCCGCACAGTACTCATTACTCGTCACTCCTCACTGCTCTCTTACATATCTTCTCCGTAGCGCTTTGCTGAAGCGAGGTACGGAAGGTGTCACCAGTCTTACCCTAGCCAGCGTGGCCACTTTCCCGATTTAGCGGAAATGTACCCTCAAAGTGGAGTGCACGACGGCTACTGGGGGTTCGAGGGGCCCTTTGGTTCCACTCGGGGGACGTAGATATGACAACCGGGACCCTTCAGTGCCTCGACGTAGTAGTGGTCTATAGCGTCGAGCACATCATCCGGGTACGAATCTCCCATTTCGGAAGGGATGTACGGCCTCTGAGTCACTGGCAAGTAAGTTTGGATAGCCCCGTACTTTTTCTCAGCAATCTGTTTCACGAGCGCGCTGCTGTTCTCTATCCCGAGTTTCACGAGCTTGCGGAAGGTAAACGGGTCGATAATGTGCACCTTACCAGCAGCATAACACATAATTAAGCTCTCACATATAGCGGGTCCTGGTTGTGCGACCAGGAATGATACCTCAGCGTCAAACAGCCGCTGCCGCACCGGCAAATCGGAAAGCAGTTTAGGCATCTTGAGGCCCTGCGGGACATACGCCATGACCACAGTCGAATAAAGCAAGACAGGCACCAGGAATCTCCACCGACCGCCTTTCCCCAAACTGGGGATTGGAGCTTTCCACAATGAATCCAGGCAAGCACCCATGATTATCGACATGGCAAAGAGGTTGTCGAAAAACGTATTGGTGTTAACCCCCGCGCCTCCTGCCCAGAGCAGGCCAACCAGTAGCGAGGAGAAATAATAGAAGGAAATTACACGCGCCTGCCGGTTTTGAAGCTGCGAGATTGACCAAAAGGCAGAAATTGCCAGGGGCAGCTCTTGTGGAATATAAAAGAAAAAAAACGTGTTGCGCATTCTTTCGAAGGTAAAAGGTTGTCCAAGCAACGCATTGGAAACGAAAAATGGACCGCCCACCAGCGTGGTGACTGCGATTGACAAGGCCAAGAAGAAGACTCCAAAGACCATGAATCGAACTGCTTTGCCTAGGGAGGTTGTGAAAAGGTCGGAGAGGACTGAGATAGGAGCTCCGAGGAGACTGTGCTTAATGTTGCCTCCCAGAATAAAAATGGATGTGAGCCCCGCGATCCGCAGCGTGCTCGGAACAGCCTGCAAATAGACCCACAAGCCGAAAAGAAAAAACGGATGGGCGAGCATCTGCGGATCGTCCATCCCCACGTAGTCTGGCATGCGTGAGCAACAGAGGCCGAGACAAAACGTGCTTGCAAAAACCGCAGGTCCCCAGCCGCCGGTCAGCTTCTTAGCAATGAGTCCTACCAGAACGCATGAGACGACAAACGCGATGAGAGAAATCAAACGCCCGGTCAATTGGTAATCCCCGATAAAATGCGACACATATCCAACTATGTAAAACGAGAGGAGTGGATAACCGACCTGGATCCAGCTATGCTTTGCAGGGTACAAGGGGTGATGCTGCATCACCGCCTGCGCATTGTAAGCGTTCCACCCTTCGTTGACGTTGATTTCGAGCCGATAGAAGGCTCGGACTATCGGATAGTGGAAGGTTACGAGAGAAAAAGTAAAAAGAATTGCTAATGTAATCCACACCAACGCTTCGGCTATCGAGAAAGTTCCTTTCGAGGACAGGGCCTGCGTCCCGCCAGGCGGGCTAGCCGTTTTGGGAATTGTCCTTGAGTCTGTGTACTTGCGGCTACGTCCCATGTGCCTTAACCCCGAGCTTCTGATGCCGACTATCTCTCCGTGAAATGATCCAGGAGCCGCCCTCTCGCTTGAGGCTGAGATGGCAATGGCAGGTCAGAAGTTTCCATTGTGACCCCTCAAAGCTTTGTGCATTAAACCGAGATTTTCATTTCGATTCTCCGCCTCTGGCGATTATACACTCCACACTTGGGATCACAGCGGTTTCCCCTGCGATTCAGAAGCTGTACTACAATTGCCAAAAACCTGCGCGGCGGGCGACGATTTTTCGGGGAGGCCACGGCTCGGCGCCGAGGGGCCTGCGGGGTCGTAGCCCTGTCAGGAGGGGGACGGCACGGCGGCGGTAGTTGGCCTGCTCTTGCCCTGCGGCGCGGCTCTGGACGGCAAGGCAGCCCCTTGATGCACCGGCGCGGCGCTCTGCCGGCGATCATGCAACTCTGGAAGCGCTACACCGGCGCAACGCCGCACCCAGGCGCTACCCTCCGCTGTGTGGACGTGTGTGGACATCCTTCTGCATAGACATGTATAGACTCTGCCGTGTGGACGTGTGTGGACACTGAAGCTCGGCTCTGACCCGGAGGCAGTCGCTTCCACATCCACATATAAACATGAAACCCGGCAGGCGGCGGGCTAACCTATCCCGGGCTTTGCGCTAGCTAGGACCTTGCGATGAGCCTTGGCTCAGGCGCACGCCGCACCGTAGCTGACATCGCAGAATGCTTTGTTGACGCCGCGGACCCAGAGAATAGGTCTGCGCAACGAGCTTCAGACTTGCGTTTGCTCTTCGGGGGGAAGCTCCCCGATGGAAATGGGAGCCCTATATTCCCAATCTGCCGTCAAGCCTGCCTTGTACCGGAACAATCTACAAAGGGCGCAGACCTGCGCCAGGATGAAGGGACTTTCCTGGTTTTGCCATTTGTGCTGGCAGGATCCAGCCAGCGGTTTCACCGCAGGTGTGTCCACAGCCTTGCTCATAGCCTAATAGGGTAGTACGGCCGCCCTTCCAACACAAGAGTCGTGGGTGCGGGCTGTCCCAGCGGCATCCATCACTTGACTTTAAGCAGCACTACGCCGTGCGTCGGCACCTGGGCTGTGAAGCTCGAATTGAACACGCCTAGGTCTCTTTTCTCCCAGAGGTCGCGGACCGAACCCGTGTCCCCTGCACCGACATCCCGGAAATATGCCGTCACCGGCATTACGGATTCGCCGCGGTTAAAAAGGCCCACAGCCCTCGAGCCGTCGGCCAGTAGCTTTACCCAAACCTCGAGTTGGCCTTCCTGTGCCACGCGATGGCCCTGCATGCCGAGAGCATCCTGGTCCACCGCGATCACTTCCGGGTTCGTCAAGATGGCCAGAGTGTCGGGCGTCATCTTGGAAAGGTCGTTGCCCGCCAGCAGCGGCGCCGCGAGGAGGCACCAGAGGCTCATATGAGTGCGATACTCATCCTTGTTCATTTTGCCGTTTCCGACTTCCAGCATGTCGGGATCGTTCCAGTGCCCGGGTGCGGCAAAGCGCTCCAGCCCGTTCTGGCCGAAGCCAATGTACGCCATGCGGTCGTAGTCATCGGAAATATCGCCGGTGGTCCGCCACAGGTTGCCTCCCACCGAAGGTCCCCAACGCCACACCCTGTCCATACCGTATTGACAGAGACTGAAAACAATGGCTCGGCCGGTCTTTTCCAGCGCCTCGTGCATCTTCTTGTAGGCCGCCATCTGCGCAGCAAAGTCGCCCTGGAAACTGCAATAATCGTATTTCAAATAATCGATACCCCAATGGGCGTAAGCCTGCGCATCCAATTCTTCGTGCCCAAGACTGCCTTCGTGATCCGCGCAGGTTTTCGGACCGGGCGACGAGTAGATTCCCAGCTTCAAGCCCTTGGCGTGAACATAATCGGACAGCCCCTTCATGTCCGGGAAATTCTCGTTAGGATGAAGGACACCCTTCTCGTCGCGCGTGCCTTGCCAGCAGTCATCAATATTCACGTAAATGTAGCCGGCGCTCTTCATCCCGGTCGAGACTATCGCGTCTGCCGCCGACCGCACGTCAGCTTCCGTCACCTTGCAGGCAAAATGGTTCCAGCTATTCCATCCCATGGGCGGCGTCCGAGCCGGCCCATTTCCCTGGGCAAATACAGGCGCGCCAAGCAAACCAAGCCCGACCAGAACAATGCATCCTCGAACCATAATTGAAACAAATCTGCCCACCATGATTTGCTCTCCTCCTAATAAAATGCCTCATCCAGAACCGAATGAAAACTCTGAGGCCAGGACAACGGGGGCAATTCTACTACCAAGCTCCGAAGCGAGTCCAGGCTGGAATGCGACCTTTGGGGTGAGAAACCCAGTCACCTGCTTCCTGGGAACCGTGATTCGGAACTGCGCCTCGTCGAGAGGCTGCCAGAAATGAGGGAGGTCCTGAAAAAGGAGCAGAAAGCTGCTGCGGAATTGCGCCGTCAATGCCGGCCGCACCCAGGCAACAACGTTAGTAACTGAATTGGCTGAAGGTGCGTTGCGAGTTGGTAGCCGCCTCGGGAGAGCGGGGCACCACCTGATCCCCAGCATCCGGCTCGGCCCCCGTCCACGCAACCAAGAAGCTACAGTTGCATTTTCTGTAGCTTGGTATAGTCTCTCCTGTGTCCACGCTGGCCTGTGCGTTACTCCCGCGATGCAGGCGAGCTTGGCAGTCTACACCTGGAGGATTGGTGAGCTTATCGGCCCGCTGTGGGGCCTTATTTGAGAATGACGATTCAGACTACTTGAGCTTGGGAGGTACTTTCTTGCCGTCGAGATTTACTTGCAAATCGCTTTTTGGGATCTTTTTTGGCGTGGCCCTGGCCCTCGTGCGACCCGCCGGAGCCGCGCAAGCCGGTTTCCCTGCTTTCGCGATGCCGGAGACTGCCTTGACCCTTCGGGCTGAGGCCACCCCGCGACGCTTCATCTCCGCACACGGACGCCGCGGCCTCATCGTCGGCTACGCGGCCGGGTCGCTCGAAGGATGGGTCTATCCGTTCCGCATCCTGCATGATTATCGCGTCGGCTTCCGTCCTGAAGGCTCAGACGAGGCCATTCCCGGTGCGGCGGCGGTTCGCGAGGTGATCGTCAACCCCGAGACGGTGACACGCGTCTACTCGGGTGAGGACTTCACGGTGCGTGAGACCTTGTTCGTTCCCCTCGATGAGGGCGGCTTCGAGATTCTCTACCAGGTGGACAGCCATTTCCCGCTGCACATTGCGGTCAGCTTCCGGCCCGACCTTGACCTCATGTGGCCGGCTGGAATCGGCGGCCAGAGCTACGCCTGGGATGCCGACCGCCACGCCTTCGCGCTGCTGGAATCTTCAGAGAAGTATTCGGCGCTGGTGGGCTCGCCCGTCGCGGGCCTTCACTCCGCACAGAATTCCTACGCCGAGCCGGGGCAGGTGGACCGCACGCTCTCGCTCGAACTCGATATTCCGGCAAACTCTGCCGACCGCATCTTCCCACTGCTCGCCTCGCTCACCGCGCCGCCTCACTACAATGCGGAGAGGACGTACGAGGCGCTCCTGGCGCGCACGCCTGCCCTCTATGCCGAGGCTCGAGAGCATTACAGGAAGCTGCTCGAGAGCGGCATGCAAGTGGAAACCACGGATGAGCGTGTGAACCTCGCCTACCTCTGGGCGCGCATTGCGCTGGATCAGGCGTATGTCTGCAATCCCTGGCTCGGGTGCGGGCTCGTGGCTGGGTACGGACCCTCGCACCACACACGGCGTCCGCAATACGCCTGGTTCTTCGGCGGCGACGCGCTCATCAATACCTTCGCGCTCGAGGCCTCGGGCGATCACGCGCTGGCCCGCGACGCCCTGCGTTTCATCCAGAAGTATCAGAAGAAGGGCAGTGGCGAGATCTTCCACGAGCTTTCGCAGAGCGCCGGCCTCATTGACTGGTTCAAGGATTATCCCTACGGCTACCGTCACACCGACGCAAGCGCCATGTACCTTGTGGCTTTTGGCAACCTCTACCGCGCCTCGGGTGATACCGATTTCGTTCGCTCGAGCTGGGATTCGATCAAGGCCGCTTACCGGTATCTCACCTCGCGCGTGGACCCCTCGGACGGACTCGTCACCATTCCGGCGGGCGGCTGGGGCGGTGACGAAACCTTCAACCAGCAGGTGGCCAAGGACGTTTATCTGGAATCCGTCTGGGTGGCAGGCGCGGAGGCATTCGAGGGTCTGGCGAATTACATGGGCGATCACAATCTGGCCGCTGACGCTCACGTTCACGCCGAAAAGGCTCGCGCCTCGCTCGCCGACAAGTTCTGGAACCCCAAGCGTGATTTCTTTTTTTACGGCTTCAACGGCAAGGGCGAGTTGCTCAGCCAGGAACTCGGCCAGCCCAACTGGGGTATCTGGCAGGGCGCCCTCGACGAGGAAAAATCCCAGCGCGCGCTGACCAACATGGCGCACGCGCGCTGGGAAACGGACTGGGGACTGCGCAGCGTTCCTGCGGACGACCCGCTCTACATTGGCAACTCCTACGGCCACGGCAGCGTGTGGCCGCTGGGCACAGGAGTGCAGGCGCTGGCTTTCTACCGTTATCACCGCCCCTTCAACGCCGAGCCGCTGGTACATGCGCTGGTTGAGGAGAGCTTCGTCAACTCACTCGGCCATGTGCCCGAAGTCTTCTCCGGCGACTTCTACCGCGAGCTCGATGTGAGCGTGCCGGAGCAGATCTGGTCGTCAGGCATGGTGATCACCTCGCTGCTGCGGGGAATGCTGGGTCTCGATCCGGATGCGCCCAACGCCCGGTTGCGCTTCGCGCCACATCTGCCGCCCAATTGGCGCGGTGTGGTGATCCACAATCTCCCTGTGGGCCAATCCTCGCTCTACCTCTGGGTGGAGCAGTCCTACGACCACATCACCTTGAGAGCCGACCCGGACGGGCCGCCCGTCGAGATCGAGTTCTCACCCCAGATTCCTCTCGGCAGCCGAAACCTCCGCGCCGATCTGAACGGGGGGCATCCGCTTCCCGTCACCCTTCGTTCCTATGCACAGGATCTCCACGCTGAAGTGAAATTCACTCTGAGCGAGAAATCGCAACTCGTCCTCAAATTCGAAGGGGGGATGCGACCCTGGTTCCCGCCGGAGCCTTTGCAGATCGGTGACCAGAGTCACGGGCTGCGAGTGCTCAGCTCGACTCTCGAAGGCACGGTCTCCGGGGCCGAAGTTCTGCGGCGTTACAAGGCTGATGTCGAGGGACGTCAAAAGGGTTGCTCCGCATTCGAGACCGCAAGCCCTGGCCGGGTGATTAAGGTTTTGGACGGCAAATACGTTGGTACCAACCTCGAAGGACGAGCCCTCTTTGCGGTTTCCCCCCAGCCGGATTCCTGTCTGGGTTCAAATGCCGGCAGTTGGAATCCCATAACCACGATGCTGCTTCGACAACAGATCGCGATGCCTGAGCCCTCAGTGCACCCCCAGGAGGCGGACTACGGAGCCTACCAAACGTGGACCTTTCAGATCGACTCAATTGAGGGTCGCCCCAAGCCAGAGGAGCAGCCGCACCCCTCGGAGCACGGGGCGCCATAACGTGCCGGCGCCTTTCATCATTGTGCAGGCCCGTGCTCCGCAGAAAAGCCCCTGACGCCGGTCGCGTGAAATAAGGCAGCAGATAACACTGGAGATCCCCAAGCCGGCAGCCTCCTGACTTCAGAGCGTCGCGAACTCCACGCGATTGCGCCCCTTTGCTTTGGCGCGCGAGAGGGCCTCACTGGCCAAGCGCCAGGCCGCATCCAAATGCAGCGCCTTCTCCGACGGAGTCACCATAACACCGAGGCTTACCGTCACCGGGACCATGCCCTCGGAGGTGTCAACAGCACGCCGGTCAACTCGGGCTCGGAACTTTTCCGCCAGGCTTGCAGCCGTGGGCGCGTCGCATCCCGGCAGGACTATCACAAACTCATCCGCTTCAGATCGGCCGATCGAATCCGGCGGGCGCAGGGCGGCGCGAAACCTTCTCCCAACTTCCCGCAAGACCGTATCCCCGGCGAATGGGCCGAAGCTGGCATTGATGTCCCGGAAGTGGTCAATATGCGCGATCACCAGACTCATGGGGGAATGGCTTCGAGATGAAAGGGTGAGCTGGCGCTTCAGGATATCCAGGATCACATTGCGGGTCCAGACGCCGGTCAGCGGATCGAGGGTCATTTGAGCTTCGATCAGACGATAGGCCGAGAGAAGCTGTTCCCGCAGGTCCAGGATTCGCCTTCCCGCGCGCAAGCGCGCGCGCAGTTCGTGAGGGTTGTAGGGCCTGATCAGGTAGTCGTCCGCGCCGGATTGCAAACCCTCAACGACGTCCTGCTTCTTTACCTTCGCGGTTGACATCAAGATGTAGGTGTAGGGCTTTCTAGTCTGCTTCCTAATCTCGCGGCAAATGTCGATGCCGTTCATGCCCGGCATTATCCAGTCAAGGATGGCGAGCCGTGGCGCTTCACGGCCTTGAAGGACTTCCAAGGCCTTTTGACCATCCGTTACACTCGTCACTTTGTATCCCCATTCGACCAGGCAAACCTGGAGGAGGCGGAGATTAACAGGGTCATCTTCAGCAACAAGTATTCTCGTAGTCTTATCTCCTTTCCGCATCGCCCAGTATTCTCATGGTACAGTTACTCCACGTGACGCAATGAGGGCACGGCCAAGACGCTCCATTTCCCGCTCCAACGCACTCATCGCTTCCTGGGCGCGCGAGAAATCTCCCTGCTCGGCAAATGCCTCCAGCCGCTCCGCCGTCTCGAGGGTGGCTCGCGCAATGAAATTCCCGGCTGAGCCCTTAATGGTGTGAGCCGCCCGCGCCAGATCTTGCCCATTCTTCTCTTGAAGGGCTCGTTGGGCCGCCGCCAGCAAGGAAGGGCTCTCGCTCAAGTAGATTTCGATGAGTTCGCTCAAAAGCTGCGAGTCGCCACCGAGGCGATCCAAAAGGGCGCGCCTATCCACATGTTCACGATCGTCGCCCGCATACCGACATTCCTCTTGCTCAGGTGGATGAGAGACCTCTGAGGTCTGGGCGGGTAGCGCCTCATATTCGCGCAAGAGGTCGAGCAGTTCCTTCACCCGTATGGGTTTTGACAGGTACCCATCCATCCCGGCCGCAAGGCAGCGTTCCCGGTCGCCCTTCATCGCATAGGCGGTGAACGCAATGATCGGCACACGTCCGCCCGTCAACAATTCGTGCGCTCGGATGGCCGCCGTAGTCTCGAAACCATCCATGTCCGGCATCTGCACATCCATTAGGATCAGGTCAAATACACCCCCAGGGTCGTGCTGCACCGCCGCCACTGCTTCCCGGCCGTTGCGTGCCACCACCACTTTGTGTCCCTGCTTGCCGAGCAAGCGGGTCACAAGATTGCGGTTCACCTGGTTATCCTCCACCAGGAGTATCCGCAACTTGCGGGTGGCTTTCGGCTGCGGAGGTCCCTTAGGTCCTGTCGCCTCCGCCGTCTGCCCCTGTACCGTGCCGGAGGCACGCAGGATTGCATTCAGAAGTTCCTGCGCAAATACCGGTTTTGTCAGACAGGCCGCAATCCCCGATTCTTGGCACAGCGCGGCGGCTCCACCCTGGGTGGAGCTGCTCAACAGCAACACTGAAGCCTTAGCCAACTCCGGGTCGTTCTTTATTCGTTCGGCAACGGTAAAGCCATCTGGGTCGGGCAGGCGCGCATCCAGCAGGACTGCGCCGAAAGGTCTCTCCTGGTGTTTTGCCTGGTCGAGTTTGATGAGCGCCTCCCGGCCGCTTCCGCATAGAGCCGGCTGGGCGTTCCATTGCCGGAGCAGACTTCCCAGGATTCGAAGGCAGGTGGGGTTGTCGTCCACGGCAAGTACTTGCAGGCCACGAAGGTTGGGTGCCGGCGCTTCTTCCAGGCGGGGCACGGCAGAGCGAAAGCAGGCGGTAAAGTGAAACGTGCTTCCCTTGCCTACTTCGCTCTCCAGCCAGATCTTCCCGCCCATCATCTCGACCAGTCTGGAGCAGATAGTCAACCCCAACCCCGTCCCGCCGAATCGCCGCTTTGTCGAGCCATCGGCTTGGGCAAAGGGCTCAAATATCACCTCGCGCTTCTCAGGGGGAATCCCAATGCCAGTGTCTCGGACGGAGAAATGCAAACACAGATTTCCCAGCTCCTCGGTTTCCCTTTCGACTGTTAATACAACCTCCCCCTGTTCCGTAAACTTGGTGGCATTACCCAGAAGGTTAACGATGACCTGTCGCAATCGCCCGGGATCACCTTGGAGTATGCCCGGAACGGCGGGAGAGATCTCCAGACAGAGCTCCAATCCCTTCTGCTGGGCAGGAAGCGCCAGCGGCTCGAAGGCCTCTCCCAGCGTGTCGAGCAAGCGAAACTCGACGGAATCCAAATCAAGCCTTCGGGCCTCGATCTTGGAGAAGTCGAGGATGTCATCGATCACGTTGAGCAAAGAACCGCCGGACGACTTGATGGCTTCCAAGTATTCACGTTGTTCAGGGCTCAGAGGAGTATCGAGGGCGAGTTCCGTCATGCCCATCACGCCATTCAAGGGGGTGCGGATTTCGTGGCTCATATTGGCCACGAACTCGCTTTTGGCGCGACTGGCTGCTTCTGCGGCCTCTTTGGCCTGCCGCCATTCTTCTTCTGCGCGTTTCCTTTCTGTTATATCGATAACAGTGCCTTGAATCTCCGGAGTCGCACCGTTGCCATTCTCTACCAGGCTGGAGTTTTCCAATACCCAGGCGCGGCTACCGTCTTTGCGACGCCAGCAAAGCTCATAGGAAGCGACGGCCTTGTGCTCCTTCAGCCGTGAAATGAGCATTTCGCGCATTCCGACGTCCACATAACAGTCCTGCACCCGAAGGCGGAGCACTTCCGCCGGGGAGGAGTAGCCAAGAATCTGCGCAAATGATTCGTTGCAGTCGATGAACCGGCCGTCCAGCGTGGAGCGGAAAACTCCCGCCATGTTGCGCTGAAACAACAAGCGGTAGCGTTGCTCACTCGAGCGCACAGCTTCCTCGGCCCGCTTCTGCCGGATCAGTTTCCACATCCCATCCATCAGCAACGTCAACTGCCGTATGTCCGGCTCGTCGTACCCATCGTCCTTGTTGGCGACACCCGCAATGGCCACAACGTTCTCGTGGTCAAGTACCGGGATGCTCATGAAGCGGAGGATGTCGATGTGACCTTCCGGATATCCTTGCTTGAGAGAGTTCGCTGCCGAGTAGTCATTGACGATGATCGGCTTGCGCTGCTGTGCCGCCTCTCCCCACAACCCGACACTGGGCAGGGAGTGCAGTCTCTGCTTCTCGTCCAGGGCGCACTCCTCCATGGCCGCTCCGGAGCAGGAGCGCACGGTCAGCGCCGATCCATCTTCGTTGAGGAGAGCCAGTAAGCCGTACTTGCTTTTGGTGAGCAAGATTCCCTGCTCGAGCGCAAAGTCAGCGATTTGCTGGGGAGAAAATTCTGACATGTGGCTGAGCTTCAGGAGAGCCTCGAGACGTGCCTCATCAAGTCGCAGAGCTTCCTGTGAAAGTTGCCGGTGGATGGCGGCGCCTAGAGTTCCCCCCGCCGCGCGCAGCGCTTCCATCTCGGGTGATGACCATTGGCGTTCGTCTATACAATCGTGGAACCCGATACTTCCCCACCACTCGCTTCCTGCAAAGAGAGGGACCTCGATTAAAGAGCATATGCCCTGTGGGAGCAGCGCACGTTGTTGTTGAGGCAGATCCGAGACGCGGAACTGAATCACCTCCCCCCGGCAAAAAGTCGTCGCCCAGCTCCCCAAGCCTCCGGCTTCCCAGGGAAATCCTTGCAGTTTTGGGTTGTTGATATCAGACGCGATTCCCGGCGCCACCCATTCAAATCGTTGGCTTGCCAACAACTCCCCGTTCCGGCCGCGATGATTCTCGAAGATATGCACTCGGCTAACCCCTGTTGCCTGCCCCAACCTGGCTAGCACGCTTTCGATGGCCTCCTTCCAGTCCGGCGCCAGCAACAGCCGCTGGGCGGCGAAACTAACCGCCTCCAGAATGGCGTCACGCCGCCGCAGCGCCTCTTGCGCTCGCTTGCGCTCACTTATGTCGCGGGCCGCGCCTTGTATTCCCACGACCTTGCCCTCTTTCTCGATCAATTGGGTGCTGACTTCGACAGGAATCCGGCGACCATCCTCGGCGACGAATTCTATTTCGTAAGTGGTGCTCGCACGGCTCTGAAGTTTCAGGTTCAACATTTCAGTCGCCCGCTCAACTGATCCAGGAGCAAGCAGGTCTGAGACCTTTTTCGTCAAGATTGCCTCGCGGGTGTAGCCGGTGAGGAGTTCGGTCGCCCGGTTGCACGAGGTAAATCTGGTGTCCAGGTCGAGCGTAAAAATGGCGTCGGTGGAATTCTCAAAGAGATCGAAAAACTGTTTCCTCAGCGCGGCTTCACGCCGCAGGAATTCGCACATGGTCCCTGTATGAAGTCGCAGCCGGTTCCTGAGAATCGCCACCCATACGATTCCCCCCAGCAGAATCGCACCCATGACGACCATCACCCAGAGATCTTGGTTCAGGGACAATGCGACCAACGCGGTTTGGTGCCGGAGACACCCGTGTGGGCAAAGCGCCCACAAACGGCCGAGGGGAGCCAAACACGGGGCCTGTGCCCGGAGAGTCCGGCCAGCATGGAGCGCCCCTGCCAGCACCATGAGTGACCCCGTGGGCTTCATCATTCCTCTTCCTCGCAATTAGGCAGCCTCGCCAACTGGGGCTTTAGATGTATCTCGTAGCAGTCAGGACAAACTCCATGGCTGAATTGGGCTTCCGAGTGGCTGGTAATGTAGGCGTCAACCTGTTCCCAGTAGTTCCGGTCGTTACGAATCTTCTTGCAGTAGGAGCAGATGGGGAGGAGTCCTTGAAGTTGCTTCACGCGCTTCAAAGCGTCTTCAAGCTCTTGAAAGCGTTCCATGAGGGCTTTCTGTAACTGGACGATGCGCACGCCCACATGCAAACGCGCGCGCAGTTCACGGGGATCAAACGGTTTGGTAATGTAGTCGTCAGCCCCGGCCTCGAGCCCCCGGACAACGTTTTCAAGTCCCCCGCGAGCCGTAACAAGGATGATATAGGTCGCCGCATTCGGCATCGTGGCGCGCATCCGACGGCAGACGTCCAAGCCGTCGATCCCCGGCATCATCCAATCCAGCATGGCGATCTCGGGCCCCCTCGACCCTTGCAAGACACGCAAGGCCTCCCACCCATCCACAGCGACCAGAACCTCAAATCCCCAACCCCCTAGGGTTGCCTGGATCAGGTGTCGCGACGTAGCCTCATCATCGGCAATCAGAACTCGCATGTCGCTCCTCCCCCACCAGCCTTTCAACCCCAGGCTTGGGGTCGGGACGGTCCAGGATCTGGATCTTCAGTACTCGACCTCGCGCTCAACGATTCAGGCCGATGCAGCGCACTGGAGAGTTCCTCAAGCGAGTACGGCTTGCCGATGAAGCCCATGGCGCCTGCCAACCGCGCTTCACGTGCAACGTCACCTGAGCTGTAGCCTGAGGAGAGAATCACCTTCACCTTGGGATTGATCCCCCGCAGCCGGCGGCAAACCTCCAGACCTGTACTGCCCGGCATCACCATATCGAGCAACACCATGTCGATCTGGTCGGCGTGGGAGGAATAAACCTCGCAGGCCTGCTGGCCATCCACAACCGTAAGCACCTTATAGCCGAGCTTCTTCAACGCCTCCTCAATAAAGGCCAGAACCATGGGCTCGTCGTCCACCACAAGAACTGTCCCGGTCCCGGCTTCGAGCACGGAGCTTCTAGCTGCAACCCTCCGCTCCACGGCCGGGCCCTTCAGCGGCAAATGGATTGAAAAGGCAGACCCAAGCCCGACTTCACTTTCCACCTGCACAAACCCGCCGGCCCCGTTCGCCATTCCATAAACCATGGAGAGCCCAAGACCTGAGCCTCTCCCTGGTTCCTTGGTGGTGAAGAATGGATCGAAGAGCCTGCCCAACACATGCGGGGCAATACCCACACCCGTATCCCGAACTGTTATGCGCGCATAATTGCCGGGGAGACAATGGCTGGGCCGAGACGAATCGCCTTCACCGAGCGTGACCCGTGAACTTTCAAGCGCCAGAACTCCCCCCTCGGGCATGGCATCTCGCGCGTTAATGCACAGGTTTAGAATTGCCTGTTCGAGCTGGCCCGGGTTCGCATCCACCCATAACGGTGCGGACTCGGTGTGAGTTTGTACTTGAATGCGCCGGTCGAATGTGCTGCTGATGATCCTTACCACGCGACCGAGGACATCGCCGACTCGATTGGGTACTGATTCACGCTTTCCTTGCCGGCCAAGGCCAAGTAACTGCCGAGCGAGGTCAGCGCCACGCTCGGCAGACTGCTCAATCATCTTCACAAACTCAAGAAGTGGGTCGGAAGGGGCTAAGCGCAGCCGCACGATGGAGGCAAACCCCAGGATGACGCCCAGCAGGTTATTGAAATCATGCGCGATGCCACCCGCCAAGGTCCCAAGAGCTTCCATCTTCTGTGCCTGGAAGAGTCTTTCTTGTAGTCTGCCACGCTCTTCCTCCGTGTCCTTGCGCTGCTGAATGTCCTGAATGAGGGCTAACACCTGGACGGGTAGGCCCGGAGTGTCTTGGATAAGAGAGAAACTCTCCAAGCACCATTTGGGCGCACCGGACTTTTGCACATAGAGTCTTTCCGTGCTGTGAACCAGCAACGCCCCGCTCTGAATTTCTCCAACCACCTGACCAACGTCGGCACGATTTTGGGGGTGGGTCAAGTTCGCGTACCCAGTGCCCAGAAGCTCCCCAGCCTGGTAATCCAGCATCCGTGCGAAGGCGGGACTTGTGGCGACAAGTTTCCCTTCGGCAGTACACAGCGCGGCGCCGATGGTTTCACAGGCAAAAAGGGAGCGGAGAACATCACCTTTTGGTAATAGCCCTCCCTTCGATAAACTGAGGTCGATTGCGAGCTGAGGACACGCCTGTTGTGGCCCTTTCAAAGCCTCAACAGATTCGTTGACCGGGCAAACCTCAGCGCCAGTTGGAACCGTGGAAGAGGTAGTCTCAACACAAGACTCCTCACGCGACACTCTGGCGGTTCGCTCCGACATTCGGGCCCTCAACCTGTCTTTCGGCAGAAACGAACACAATCTTAAATAGGCGGGAAGGTGGGAACGTGCCAGGGCCAGCCAACTCCCCCAGGTTGGGACCACGAAGCGTGTAGAAGATGCGGCTGGAAAGAAGATTGCCTGATTAACCCTCGAAGATTGTTGGACATGTCATCGCGCTCGCCTCAGTTGCGCCCTCAGCTCACCGACCCGGGGCGCCGGACCGAGTCAGGCTCGCTTGGCTGAGTTGGCGCTGAGGACACTCCAGGGTACCCGCATGGAGCTAATCAGGTCAGGATTGATCCCGATGCTCGCGCCGTTTCCTCTACAAGGTCGGGATTACCTCGTTTGTTATGTCATTGATAGCGGCCACAACTTTCGCTGCGGCTTCGTAAGCGCGCTGATAGCGGATCAGGTTCGCAGCCTCCTCATCCCAAGACACACGCGCGATATCCGCGCGTTGCTTTTGCAGTTGCATGAGAACCAGGCCCACGGCTTCTTGCTCGTCCGTGGCGCTTGATACCTTATTGCCGACCCTGCAAACAAGGTTCGAGTAAAAGTGCGTCGCTGTCTCACCCTTTACAACCGCCTGCTTCCGAATGTTCGCCATGGCCAGAGCATTAGCGTTGTCCCCTTGTGTGCCGTCGGCGCTGGCGGCGATCCTGGAGGGGTCGGTGATGGCCGTGGCCATGTTGTCAGCCGCGCCGCCCTTCGATCCCGGCGAAGGCTGGACAACCGGTTGGAAGAAGTTGCCCCCAGGGTCGCCGTTCAAATCGTACCCTTTCTGGTTCTGGCTGTTAATAGATGTGATGATACCCGATGCGAGGTTATCTGTATTGGAAAGTACGGACGGAATCGCCTGGTCCCGCGCTTCCAGCAGTCCTGCCAGTTGGCCACCCGTAAACTCCAAAGTCACATCGGTGCCTGGAGAGAAGATGTGCAGGAATCCAGTGTCTGGGTCCGCCGCCGTGCTTAGGGCAAAACTTTGGGCGGCAGCGACCAGCGGCACTCCGTTGCTCGTCGTGACTGTGAGGCTTCCGTCGCCCGAGTCCGTCACCACCACGTCCACAAGTTTCGAAAGACGGTCAAGCACCGAGTGCCGCTGATGATCGAGCCTCCCGGCCCGCTCGCTGTCGCCCTGTAGACTTGCGACTGGCTGATTCAGGCCGGCCAACTGTGCCGTGTGCGAGTCGATCTCTTCGACCGTCTGCCTCACCTCCTGGTCAACCCTTTCCTGAATGGTACGCAGTTGCTGCCCGGTCTCGCGGAAGGCCGAAGCCAAGTCTTGTCCTGCCGAGATTACGACTTGACGCGCAGGGACATGGGTGGGATTTGCAGAAAGCTCCTGGAAGCTGCTGAACAACCGGTTGATGGCGTCGTTGAGCCCGGCGCCCTCCGTTTCATGGAAAAGCGACTGCACCGGATTCATGGAGCTCACAAAAGATTTGAGACGGTTCTGCTGCTGGATTTCTTCGTCGATCAGAAGTTCCAGGATAATGTCGCGGACACTTTGGACTCCCTCGAAATTCACCCCATTGCCAATCGAAATCTGCCCTGTATCCAGAGGGGGGGCCTCAGTCAGAATGGGAAGCTGCCGGGAGTAACCGGGCGTGTTGACGTTGGAGAGGTTATTCGCAGTAGTGTCAAGCGCGCCTTGCTGCGCAAGAAGAGACCGCACCGCAATCGAAAGACTTCCGAATAGATTCGACACAGCTCAGACCCCTACGTACCATGGAAATGACCGCGCGCTCCCGCCCGGCGATGGACTGTAAGTTCCAATGTAGTTGGCCATCACGTTGATCAGAACATTGATCGAGCGGCGCGAGTGCCTCAACAGCCCAGCGTAGACTCGGTTCAGCCGCCGCAGGCGCTTCTGGACCACTTCGAGATCGTCCATGACTTGTCGCAACTGCAATAAGGAGTCAGCATCACACAGCCCTTGGAACGCCGCCAGACTCATCCCCTTAGGTTGCAGGCCGGATGCCACAGCCATTTGGCGCCGCAAAACCCTCAACTCGTCGTCCAGGGCGCGGATTCCGGAACAGAGGCTTTTCTGATACAAAACATGCTCACGAATCGCTCCCAAGTCCATGCTCGTGAAAGACTCTCGGCATTCGCGAAGTTCCCTGGCCGTCAGCCGCAGACTTGCCACTCGCCTCTTAAGAAGCTCAATGTACTGCCCAGTTTGTGACCTCTCCATGGCTCAGACCGAAATGTCAACGTGATGCTCTTGCTCGTTGCCGTCAATCGGCTCCTCCCCTTCATTCATTTCTATTTCACGGTTCTGGGTTCGGAGCCTTTTCTCCAGGCGGTACGAGGCCGCATGTGCCCGCTGTTGTCGCGGGTCTCCGGCGCGAGTGGGCTCAGGAATGGAAGGGGTTGACGACTCATCCATGGGCGCGGCCTCCTAGCTTTCATCGTCCCCGTTACTCTTTGCCCCAGCAGGTCAGAAGACATCGCCTGCGCAATCTGCTGGATGGGCACCTTGTAGCTACCCGCCTCGATCGCTTGTCTGAGGACGGCAACACGTTCTTGGCGCGGGTCCGGCAAACCGTCGAGGTCCGCCTCCAATTGTTGAACCTTCTCACGGTCAACCGAAAACCGAACCTCATCTGGAAAAAGGCCCACCTTCTCTCCCTTGATTTTGGGCTGGGGAGGACCACAACGCCCCAACCCTTTGTGGCCCAACGATTTCCGGAAAGGCCAAGGAAGCATCAGTTTTTATCCGCTGTCTCTTCTATGTGCAGTCTATCGGCACCATGGCCAGGACCTTTAGGCTTTCGTGACTTAGTGCAAATTCCAGGCGCTTTCTCGGAACGCGATAAGGCCGGGGTAGGTAGCCAAAGCTGATAAGAAGGGGCTACGGAAGTCTGAAGTCTGAATTCTGAATTGAATTGAATTGCCCTCTACCTACTGCCATCTCCATACCCCTTACTGCCCACCTACCGTCTTCTGATCGTGGTTCCCGAACCCTGTTCTTTCCCCACCTACCACATACGGCCTACCACCTACGTCCTTTCTTTTCAACAACATTCCCGCTTTAAACAGCTAACTATCTTTCTTTTCATAGACATCCCCGCTTCTCCCCCGAGTTTTCCACAGCGGTCCTTTGTTTTCAATAACATTCCCGGTTCGTTCCTTCACTTTTTAAACTTAATACGATTTCTTCCCAACGCATGGGGCGACATCTTGTCCTGGGGTGCGGAACGGTCGAAGCGTCCCGCCAACTCCTCGAATGCAGTAAGCAGTAGGCGGTAGGCATTGAGCGGAAGGCAGTCGGCGGTGGCGAGAAGTAAGATGGCAACTCACAATCCATAATTCACTGTTCAGCATTGCGCCAGCCCGAGCGCCTGCCACCTGACGCCTGAATCCTGAATCCTGTTTCTTGCACAACCCCACTTACAATCCTAGCCTATCTACTGCGGCATGTCAAGAGACATGAAGTCCGCTTCCGATGCGTCCTCTGAACTCACCCTCGACCTGACTCGCACTGATTTCAAGTGGGCAGTTAGCAGAAGGCGCGGGCAGAACGCGGGGGTGAGGAGGGAGCATGCGAGGGAGGCTGCGAGTGGTCGGTTCAAAAAGCGGGGCCAAGGACCGGGAGCTGGAAAGACAGTGACGAATCGCGCGCCCGGCGCGCCGGCCAGCTTTAGGAACGATCTCGAGGTCGAGGACAGTCAGTGCCAAATGTCGAATGGGACTCGTGTGCCAGTACCTTCGGGCCATAGACCGGGCTCGTTGCCACTGGTAGGCTGTTTTCGAAGTTGATACTTTTTGTTCGGCTGGCGTGGTCATGGCGGGAACCTTATCGCAGCTCTCAGACTTGAGGATGGAAGGTGATTCAAAACCATCCACAAGCGCTGCCCCTCCATCATTGACGGTGGCCTCTGCGCCGTCGGAAAAGGGTCCCAGCCTGGGCAGAGGACGCATTCTGATTGTGGATGATGAGCAGGGGATCCGCTGCTTCCTGAGCTATGGACTTGGGCTGGCAGGATTCGATTGCCGCGATGCCTCAGGGGGCTCGGAAGCACTGGAGCTGCTCGAAACCCAACCCTTCGATGCCGTGATCTCCGACTTGCTGATGCCGGGAACCTCGGGCCTGGAGCTCCTCAAAGGCGTTCGTGAGAACCATCCGCGAGTGGCCTTCTTGATGGCCACCGCCGTGGATGAGGCGCGCGTGGGCATTCAGGCGATGAAGGCGGGAGCCGACGATTACCTGGTGAAGCCGTTTCGGCTTGAGGTGGTCCTCACCGCCCTGAATCGGGCGATCGAGAGGAAACGCCTGGAGATAGAAGTCGAGAACTATCGCCAGCGCCTCGAGCGAATGGTGGACCAACAGACCAGAAAACTCCGGGTCGCCAACAAACGCACTGAACAGACTTACGCCGAAACGCTCGAATGGCTGTCCGCAACTCTGGACCTGCGCGATAACGAAACCGCCGGCCATTCGCGCCGGGTCACTCGTTACTGCCTGGAAATTGCCAAAGCGCTGGGTTGCAGCAGCAAGCAGCTCAAGGCCATAGCCCGAAGTGCCCTCCTGCACGACATCGGGAAGATCGGTATTCCCGACGCCATTTTGCTCAAGCCGGGCAAACTCACGGAGGAGGAGAGGGCCACCATGGAAACCCACGTGCGAATCGGGTACGAATTGGTGTGTTCCATCGCGTTTTTGGCGGGTTCGGCCGAAATCGTTCTAACCCATCATGAACGCTACGATGGTACGGGCTACCCACAAGGTCTGGTAGGCGATGAGATTCCGCTGTCGGCTAGGATATTTGCCGTCGCCGACACCCTGGACGCGATGACCTCGGATCGCCCCTATCGGCGCGCGCGTCCGTACTCTGCGGCCCGGGAAGAAATCATTCGGGAGTCGGAGCGGCAATTCGATCCCAAGGTGGTCAAGGGATTTCTGACCATTCCCGAGGAAGTCTTGGAAGCCATTCGGCTTGACGTTGCCAACCCTCATACCCGCGGGCGCTTACCTGGACCAGGTGGGACCAGCAGCTCTTCTACTGGGGCAAAGGAATAGGTGGGAACCGCCCATCGAATTGAATGCTGGCCAAGCCAATTCCTCCCCACGTCTTAAGCGCGAGCAGGTAAGGTTTGATCCGGGAGCTCAAGGCTGCGGCGCTGCTTCCGATCCTGCTGCCGGCGGAAAGGGTCCATAAGCCGCACCTGGAGAAGCCGAGAAACCACGCAGGAATCACCCACAATCAATACACGCGCTGGCTTCATTCCTGTCTTAGCCCCATATGCCCGGCCAGTGAAGGACCGTGCCCCCTCGTCCGGTGGAGACTTGCAGTTCAAGTGCCTGGATAATGTTTGGCAATTCGACTTCCAGAGTCTTCGCCCACTTGGTCCTCTCCTCATCGGTTTGACTGGGAGCGCAGCTATCGAGCAGGTCCTTGTACTTGTTCTGATCACCCAGCGTGATGCGGGGAGGCTCTCCTCCAACTCTTACGCCGTGCATCTGGCAAACAAGATCCGCTGCCCGGACGATCTCCACTAAAACTACGTTTTGCCGTGCTTCCTGAGGTTGGTGGTGGTGTTCGAGGACCTCAATGAGCTCGGCGGAGAAGTTCCAACTGAGGCCAATGCATTTGCCGACCGAACAGTGGTCAACTCCAAAATGTTTCTGCTCCGATTCAAGTGACTCTCCCCAAAGGATGGCGCCGGGCGTAACATTGGGTTCCGTTGACCGCAGGGCAAGAATGAGAAGAGGAATAACCCCTACATCGTGCAGGAGTCCTGCCAAATATGCCTGCTCCACCTCCGGGTAGCGGAGACAGAGGGCGCTGCGCGCACTCAAAGTCGCGGTTAACAGACAGTGCTGCCAGAAGGACTGCAATTCGGTGGGAGAAAAACGGTTTCCGATGCACTCCACTAGCGAACAGTTCAGCACCAATGTCCTCAGCCGTTCCGTCCCCAAGAGGATCACCGCGTGTTCGATGTTGGAGACTCTTTCCCGCAAACCCAACAAAGGCGAATTGCACAAGCGAAGGACCTGTGCGGTAAGGCTGGGGTCAGTTCGAATTACCCTGCAGACGCGCCTCAAGTCCACTGGTATGGTGCTTAACAAGGCGCTAAGCTCAAAAACATAAGCTGGGAGTGTGGGGATGCCGTCCACGAGCAGAGCCCTGATCTTGGCTTCTTGGCTCTGTTCCTTTTCCAAACGCTCTGATTCATCGGAACTTGCGCTCTCCCCGCCCGCTCCACCCGGTCTGTTGAGTTGTGCTGGCATGCCTTGCCTCTCTCCGATAGCTCCATCGGCACGCGAGAGCAGGTCTTTAGGTGATGACAAAAATGTAGGTGGTAGATGGTAGGTGGGGGGGGAGAACGACAGGCGACAGGTAGTAAGTGGCAGGAGCTAGGGGCGGGGGTTTTATAAATTATGAATTCTGAATTGTGAATTACTCACTATGTACTGCTTACTGCTTACTGGCTACTGTTCTTCCCAGCGCCCAAAGGAAGACGCGAGAGGTTACGCGCAGAGGATCTTTGAGTCCTCCAGGGTGCGAGCTAAGTCATCGGCGGCGCGGCGGAAGTTGCAGGCGGTCACGTTCTCGTTCCTGCCTCCCGGCTGTCCGAAATCGCGAACCCGGTCTCGCGCTGCGTGGAAGAGCGCTTCGATTTCGTCGTGGTTAAGGATCTTGTCAAATATTTCCCGCCCGCCAGCTCGCTCGTCCTTTCCAACGGCGCTCGCGCAGTCCCCCGCGCATTGAGCAGTTCCTCCATTCGCGCTCGCAGGCGGATAACCGCTGCGGAGTGCAACTGTGAGACTCGAGCCTCCCCGATACCCAGAACCGCCCCCACTTCCCTCATCGTGAGTTCCTCGTGATAATAAAGCGCCAGCAGTTGGCAATCCCGCTCAGGGAGTTCGCCAATGGCCTCTGCTAGAAATCCCGTCATTTCGGAGCGCAAACAAAGGAAAAACGGATCTTCGGCAGCCGCGGATGAGCCGACGGAACTGACCGCGCGATCAGACCCCTCTTCCATTGTTTCTGCCTGCAAGCTTCTCAAGTCGAGCCCCCGAAGTTCTCCCAGTAAGTGCTGGAATTTGTCGAGACTCATGCCCAATTCTTCAGCCAGTTGAGACTCCGACGGGGAGTATCCCAAGCGCGCGCTTAATTTATGATGGGCCGCCTCGATTTGGCGGGCCTTCCTGCGCAGCGGGCGGGGGCTCCAGTCAAGATCACGCAAGCTATCCAATATCGCCCCGTGTATGCGGTATTTGGCGTACGCCTTGAGGTCAACATGGCGCGCGGGGTCAAACCTCTGAATGGCCTCGATCAGTCCAAGAATGCCCGCATGGATCAGGTCTTCAAGCAGAACATGCGGTGGAAGCCGATCATGGATTCGCTTTGCGATGTATTTGACCTGAGGAAGCTGATCAACTAACAGGCGCTCGCGCTCGGCTTGGTTCAGATTGCCAAAGGTGGCATAAGCAGGTTTCACCTCTCGCAACGCCTGGACGCTATGGTCTGTCTGGGGTTGGGTTGTTACAAAGGTGCTCATCGCACTACCGCCACGGAATGCCGCAAGAGCTCCAACCCCAATCGAACAGGTGGGCCCGCATTCTCTTGTTGTCTTCAAGACTCTGACTCAGATCTTGATTTGCCTTCTCAAGCTCGCGACGCAGCCGCCTGACTTCTGCCCGATGCTGAGAATAAGAGTTCTCAAGCGATAATGCCGCGTGCGCAAACGAGCGGAACGCCTTCAAACGAGATTGCTTCGCAGAGCGTTGGCGCAACTGACATGTGTGGGTAGGCGCGGTCCTTCTTTGCTGCGTCCCAGGAAAAATCTGCATGGCTCAATGGGTAACAGCAGGAAACATGCCATTCTCCAGCCCCCAATCTAAGTTTCTTCTCACCCGACCACCTCAAATTGGCAGGCTCATGTATTCAGAGCGAAGCACTGGCATGTCTTCGGACAGGATAAATGCCCGCTCGATGATGTGTTGCAGCTCACGAACGTTCCCAGGCCACGAGTAGGCCTCCAAAGCCCTGGCCACCTCGAAGGCTATTGACTTGCACGGAACCGCAGCCTCGCGACAGAACGAGTCCAGAAAGTAAGCTGCCAAGGGGAGAATGTCTTCTCTCCTCTCTCGGAGCGGCGCAAGTTCGATCGGAAAAACGCACAGCCGATAGTAGAGCGCGTCGTTGAAGCGCCCTTCGGCCATGGCACGCGCCAGATCGACGTTCGTGGCTGCGATCACCCGCACATCCACCCGGAATACGTCCGGGCTCCCCAACCGCTGGACTTCCCCCTCTTGCAGGAAGCGCAGTATCTTACCCTGCATGCCCAGAGGCAGTCCTCCCACTTCGTCCAGGAAAAGCGTGCCACCATGCGCAGAATGGATCCTTCCCAACCGCGACTGGAATGCTCCCGTGAAAGCCCCCCGACTATAACCGAACAACTCAGACTCCAGGAGAGTCTCAGGAATCGCGGCACAGTTCACAATGACAAAAGGCTGCCGGGCCCGCGAGCCGAGATTGTGGATAGCTCGCGCCATCAGTTCTTTCCCAGTCCCCGTCTCCCCCATGATGAGAACCGTCGTATCACGCGGGATCACCAATCTCGCCAGACGATAGGCCCGTTGCATCGCCCGGCTCGATCCCATCATCCCGGGCAATGGCTCTTCCCCCTTCACCTCCGTTACGATCCCAGCCGTGCCGCCCGGGCGCTCCCTCAACCCTTCCGCTCCTGTTTCGCACTCCCTCGACTCCTGCGCATCGGGAAAATCCAGTGGCAGGTCCTTTCGTGGGGAAAGCCTCTCAACCAGGCGGCGTTCCTCAACTTCGGAGCCAACGACCAGGACCTGCACCTGAGGATGGCGGGCCTTGATAATGTCAACCAACTCCGACACATCAAGGTCTGGCAACCAACGATCAAGAAAGAGTGCTTTGAACGCTCCTTCCTCCACCAGTGATAACGCCTCGGCTCCGCCCAGCGCCTCTTCCACGGTCCAACTGCGAGCCCCCAACCGTTTGAGAATGCGCTCCCGAAACTCTTTGTTTGCGCTCGCAACAACAGCAGAGCTGCGAGCCTCGCACGCCGGTTTTAAATCCGATGGGCTCATCTTACATTCCAATGATACTTATTATAGAGATAGCATCATTAGAGACTAATAAACCTTGCATTAGAATTCTCTAAGATTGAAGGGCGAGTAAGATGTGGGATCCTTCAGGCAAAAGAACTAACTTTGCCCTGCTTCACCATAGCCATAGCCTGCTAAGAAGCTAGTAGTGTCCTAATATGGGATGTAGGGCCGGGGCTTGCCCTGCACCATACGGTACAGGGCTTGCCCCGGCCAGGCCGTCCCGTCCCGCCTTGCGGGAGAGGCGGCCCTACAGTCGGATTAGGACACTACCAAGAAGCCCGTTCATTAGCCTTCGTGCGGTGAAAGGGGGAGGCAAATCTTGCAGATGAGGCAGGGAGTCCCAGCAGATATAATCAGGACGCTGCCTCCCAGCGCCTCGACCGCTCTGCGCACCGGGGTCCAATCCCCCTCTTCACTGTCCGGGGCTAATGCCCTCTGGGATTCACGTTCAGGGATTTCGGCGCACTCCGGCGGGGAATACACCTCGGCCCGTTGCGCACTCGCCGAGATGGTGAGACAAGCGCTGCCCTCCTTGGTTGATAGGCTCACTTCCAACTTTCCTCCTGTCGGGCTCTGCTGGATAGCGTGGAGCAATCCCAGACGCAGAGCCACGAGTAACTGCGCCGGATCGGTTTGAACGAGGCAGTTGTCCCCAGACTCGACATGGACAGCGAGCTGGCGAGAATCCGCGAGTGGACGCAATTGTTCCAGCGCCACCCGGACCAGCTCGCCGAACCCAACCTCGTCATTCACAAGGTCGCTTGTCCCCCCCTCGGCCAACGCCCGGTATGACTTAAACAATTGGACTAAGCCCTCCGCCTGTGCAAGTGACTGCTGGATGGCCCTCCGGTACTCTTGCGCGTCGCAGTCAACAAGCAGAGCCAATTCAAGGGTTCCGCGCAAAGACGTCAAGGTCTGGCTTAATTGATGGAGAAAGACGAGCGTCCGATCCTTGAACGGCATCAAGTTGCTCAGCGAATCACTCCCGCCGCTTTGCCGAGGGATCGGTCCGCGGGCGGATGAGACAGAAGATGCATCCACGACTTGGGAAGGCCTCCGTTTCCCCTCGGGAGGTTCCGTGGGTGGTTCGCTGCTTTTCATCCTGTTATGCCTCTTTCCCCCAACTCATAGCCCACGTTCCGAACCGTGTGAATGAGTTTGCTTTCAAAATCCTGATCGACTTTCTTCCGCAAGTAATTGATGTAAACATCCACCACATTCGTCATGGTGTCGAAGGAAAAATTCCAGACATGCTCGATAATCATGGCGCGCGTCACACACCGTCCCGCATTACGCATGAGATATTCGAGCAAGGCAAATTCGCGTGGCGTTAGGTCGATACGGCGCCCCGCCCGCCTGACCACCCTCTCAGCCCGATCCAGTTCTAACTCCTCCACTCGCAGCACCACACCAAGCGGATTGGGAGGTCGCCTCAGTAAGGCTCGCACTCGAGCTGACAGCTCGCTAAACGAGAACGGCTTCGTCAGGTAATCGTCCGCCCCGAGGTCCAGCCCTTTCACCCGATCCTCCACCCCTGCGCGACCGGAAAGAATCAGCACCGGAGGGGAGGGCTTTCGGCTACGTATATGTTTCAGCACTTCCAGCCCATCAATCTTGGGAAGCACCAAATCCAGGATGACTAAGTCAAAGTTGGCCTCACCAACCAGCGACTGAGCATCCTCCCCATCCCACGCCAAATCCACCGCATACTGTTGCGATTCCAGACCTTTCTTTACAAAGCTGGCGACGGGTTTGTCATCCTCTACCACCAGGATGCGCATGGTTTCTCCCCTCGGGGCTGATCGCTCTTCCACAACTCATCACTCCTCCCCAATGCCCGTTCTCATTAGCCATCTCTTACATCGGCGGAAAGAGCAAGGGAGATTAGCAAAATGAACTGCACTTTTGTTTCCTGGAGAGGAACTGCCCGCCGCAACGGCCCATGTCATTCTAAGAAATCCTCCCTCCGCGGCACGTCGCGGCACTTAAATGGCCAGATTCTTCGCTCCGCTCGGTATGACATGCTTGCAAAGACCACGAACCCGCATTTCTCACTATGCTCGGACGCTCTTAGCCTGCTGAAAGGGCGGGTCCCGCAGGGCGGGACCCGCCGAAATCGCGGCTCCCACCCTCTGTTCGTCCCGCGCCCCGCGGTCGCCCGCCCTTAAGATCGGCGGACTTTCAGCCGTGGCGACCGCGGGACACGGGAATAATCATGAAAGGCTTATAGCGGCGGGGCTGAAGCCCCGCCCTTCCAAACCCGCGGTGGGAAATCCGGGCTAAGGGAGTTTGCTCGGCCCTCACTGTTGGCTGTGAACTGTTAACGGTCAACTGTCAACCGCCCAAATTGCCGAGATTCTTGGCTGCACTCAGAATCACACCGGAAGCGGCTGCTTCAGCGACCTGTTAAAGTCGGTGGAGGGAAATCCGATTCTCACTATGAGGGAACTTAATGCAGTTCGTTGGCACCTACTTGGAGAGCGAGCCTGCTTGCCCTTATGGGGGCGCTCTCATGGAACCAGCCCATGTTTGAACCTTTCCTACCAAAAGTCTTAGTGGTTGACGATGACCCCGCTGTATGCGAGTTCTTAAAGCTAGCCATCGCGCCGATGGCTTCGGGAGTGAGTGTCGCCGATAACGCCGCGACCGCGCTGGAAGCCATTGAAAGAGGGAATTTCGACATCATTTTGTGTGACATCTGGATGCCTGGATGTTCCGGCATGGAGCTCTTGTCCCTGGCGCGGCAGTCGAAATGGGATGTGGGATTCATTCTGGACACCGGCCAAGTCCAAATCGAGCAAATCATCGAGGCCCTGCACCTGGGGGCGTCAGATTTCCTCTTAAAGCCCTTTACCATTGGGACCTTGGAGCAGTCTATTGCACGAACCCTCCGTCTGCTCCAAATGGAGCGCGAATCACGCGCTTACCGCACCTCACTGGAAACCAGCATTGAGCGACGCACGCGGAGTTTGATGCAGGCCTTGCGTGAATTGGAGGAAAACTACCAAACCACACTGGAGGCTCTCGCCCATGCCCTGGACGCGCGCGAGCACGAAACCTACGCACATTCTCTGCGTGTACGTGCCTACACGCTCCATCTCGCCCGCCTGGTCAGTTACCCACCGGCACTCATGCCTCCACTCGCTCATGCCGCACTTTTGCACGATATTGGCAAAATTGCGGTGGCGGACTCCATCCTGCTTAAACCAGGAAAGCTCACTGAAAAGGAATGGGTCCAAATGCGCCGGCATGTTTCGGCGGGAGAGGAAATATTAAACCGAATTCCCTTCCTCAGACCCTCCGCACCTGTCGTCCGGCATCATCACGAACGATACGACGGAAAGGGATACCCCAATGGGGTGGCCGAGGAGCAAATTCCGCTCGGAGCGCGCTTATTCTCGCTGGCTGATACGCTGGATGCCATGACCTCCGACCGGGCCTACAGGAAAGCAAGGGGGTTGCCAGAAGTTTATGCGGAGGTCTCCCGCGAGCGAGGCATGCAATTCGATCCGCAGATCGCAGACCTGTTCCTCAAAACGCCGCAGGGAGTGTGGCAGCAGATCCGCGATTCACTCGACGAACGATTGCCCTCCGGCAATGCAGTAACCCCCAAATCACTCGAGCCTTTGCTATCCATCCTGGATCCGAGGTGTGATCCCGCCCTCCCGCATGATCAGCCAAGCGGATTGCAAGTCAAGAACCATTGGCAACTCGGCCCGCGGCCTTAGACCCGGCGCACAAATCGCTTGATGCTTCCGTGGGGCCGCTGCCAGTGCTGCTGTTACTGCATGGGCACGGCCATTACGTACCCTCTTCGGCTGTCTGCAATTCTTGTTGCTTGTGCTTGGGGGGCTTGTGCTTGCGGCTTTCATGGCGCTGGGTCGGCGGAGGCGACCCGATCTCTCTGCGCGCTCGCCGTTTGACTTCCTTTGTGGCTCGGAAAGGCTTCTGCTCTCGTGGACTCATCCAGGACCACCCGGTAGTGTCCTGAGTCAGAAGTACGCTGACAAAGTCTTCCCGTTTCGGATAGCCGTACCGTAGCCCCGGCAGGGGTCCCGCAAGGCGGGATAGCCCAGGGCGCCAGCCCTGGGGGAAGGAGCCCTCACCCCGTCCCGCAGAGCGGGACACCCCTCTCCCGCGCGGGCGGGAGAGGGGACGGGGGAGAGGGAGGGTTCGCATACCCATCCCGCCCTGCGGGACCGTGGCTACCCTCTTTCGCCCCGACAAGTCGGGGCTGACTTCATCAACGAACCTCTGACTCGGGACACTAGCTTACCCTAACCTTCGCCGATTAGACTGGCGGAAGTGTGTCGGAATCGAACCGACCGGTCCACCATAGGCAGACCCGCAGGATTTGAAGTCCCGGACGGACACCAGCCCGCATGCACTTCCGTTATCATTATAGCTTACTGTGTGCGGCAGATTTGTTCAGTTATTCGTGGCGGAAAGAAGAAGCCCTCCGCTATCAGCTATCAGCCTTCAGTTACCACATTGGCGTGTTCCTGCTGATTGCTGAAGGCTGACGGCTCAAGGCCACACATTAAGAAGCCATCAGCTATCAGCCCTCAGCTTTCAGTTACAGCATCGGTATGTTCCGGCTGAGGGCCAAAAGCGAGGGCGGATAATCGGCGTCGTGTCCGCAAGAACGCGGGTCGTCATCCCGCCAGGCCCGATTCCCCGTCTTTTCCGCCCCGTTCTTGACGCGAAAGTTGGCCACGGCGACGAGTGCGCGCGTGCTGTGGAGGCTCGTGGCGTTCCAACCCAGTGAGCCTACGCGCCACGCCTGTGGTATTGCGAGCCTTACGCCGACGGCCCGCCACAAGGCTGGGACGAGATGGCCCGGAATAGTTGGAACGGCACTAGTGCGATGCGGGCTTGTCAAACTTCGCGTCATCGATGGGCACGTTATGTTTCACCTCGCTCAACTTGATGACGAAGGCGAAGTCCCCCATCGAAAAGTGCATGACGAAGGGTAGTTTGATACCATCAACCTCGCGGTAGTCGCCCAAGGTTATGCCGAATGTGACCTTGCCGTTGGGCCCTTCGCCTTCCCTTTGTGCGCGCACCAGGAATCCCGAGTCGGCGTCGAAACACATCGTCTCCGCGCCTCCATCCGGGGGAGTCGCTTCGATCACGTAAGTGTCGTGGCCATTAACGCTTTCCTTTCCTTTAAGCGTCATTTTGGGGTAAAGCTCTTTGAGCTTGATCGCCCCATAGAAGTCGGCGTCGCGCTTCATCGCCGCCAGTTCAGGTCCGGTAATATCTCGCAGGCCGCTTTGCGGGTTGTCCTCCCAGCCCACGGCGCCATTGAAACCCCGCCTGGCCTGGCCAAAGTTGGGAGCGTCGGTGACCATATACTGCTTGTTGGGAGCCTTCACATAGATTTCCTCGGCCGCCAGTCCGGGCATCTGATCCATCTCGAAGGTGCCTTTGGAAACCCGGCTGGTTAGCTTCTCGATGGCGGCTTTGCCTCCTATGGCTTTGACGTACTTATCGAGAATCTGGTCCACGGAGGGCAGGGCAGCTTGTGGGGTGGTCTGAGCCACGGCCGGTGTGAGCCCTGCCACGAGAGCGATCAGACATATCGGAAGAATTGTCCTCGGTTTCAGAATATTGTGCATTTTCCCTCCCTGAGTTTTGCCCGCGGGTGGCGATTTCATGCCGCTTTAACGCTGTCAAGTGATTATGAAGAGCGCCATGGGGCATACGGTTATTCCATGGATTACAGCGCGAAGGAGTCGGCGCTCACGGATTATCTCACAGCCTAAGGTCGAAAAGCGCGCGAATCGCGGACATGGAGCAGCAGGTAGCGTAGAGTCTCGCTCCCTGTGGTTAGGTGGACGGCACCGCTACTTCAAGTTAGTGGTGAAACTGTCAAGGCGCCCGGCCTTTTGGCCCTGTCCTTCTTGGGCACTGTGTCCTAAACTAAAGGGAAGTGGAGACTGATATGATGTCGGACAGCTTGGACTCCGAGAGACAACCTCCGCTGCACTGGTCTCAAATCTACTTGTCAGTGGCCCTGACGACGCTTGCCACGCTCCTGCTGGAACTCTCCCTCACTCGCATTTTTTCGGTGGTTTTCTTCTACCACTTCGCCTTTCTGGCGATCTCGATCGCCCTGTTCGGGCTCGGAGCCGGCGGTGTGTTTTCGTACGTGGTCGCCGGGTGGCGAGGCCATCTTTTCAGCCGGCTAGGATGGCTCAGCGCCATCAACAGCCTGCTTGTGGTCTTGATGCTAGCTTTGGTGTTGGCCAAGGATCGCGCCAACTTGCCACTGGCCCTGGTGTATTTCGTCGCTGCCCTGCCCTTCTTTCTGGCCGGGACGATTGTTTCTCTGGCCATTTCCGAGACTATCCAGAAGGTGGATCGGGTGTACTTCTTCGATCTGATGGGCGCGGCGGCTGGGTGTTTGGTGCTGGTTCCGCTGCTGAACCATCTGGGCGCGCCGAACACTGTGATCGTGGCGGCGGTACTGTTCGCTGCGGCGGCGGCCGTCTGGCATAGCATGGCGAGTTCCGTCTCAGGGCGCGCGACCTGCTTGGCACTGGCACTCGGGCTGATCGCGTTCCTTGTCTACAACACCACCCATAACCTGATCGACGTGACGTACGCCAAACAACATAAGCTTGAGAGCGAGAGCTTCGTTAAGTGGAACAGCTTTTCGCGCGTTGGGGTGACCACGCACGGATGCATCCTCATTGACGCGGATGCAGCCACGTGGATTGCGGGATATAATTTCGACCATCTTGCCACGCGCGACCGCCACGATCTTCTAACGGCTGGGCCAGGGCTGCCTTATGTACTGCGGCCCGGGGCGAAGACCTTGATCATCGGGCCAGGCGGCGGATACGATGTTGCGCGCTGCCTCGCCTCTGGCAGCAAAGACGTCACGGGTGTCGAGATCAACCCCATCATCGCCACCACCATCATGCGGGAGAAGTTCCTTGACTGGAGCCGAGGGATTTACTTGCGTCCGGAAGTTCACATCGTTGTGGAAGACGGGCGAAGTTTCGTGCGCCGCAGCCACGAGAAGTACCAGGTGTTGCAGGCCACCTTGGTGGACACCTGGGCATCGACGGCGGCCGGCGCATTCGCGCTGGCAGAAAACAATCTCTACACCGTCGATGCGTTTCGCGACTACCTGGGCCACCTGACCAATGATGGGCTGATAGCCTTCACGCGATGGGCCTTCAATCCGCCGCGTGAATCGCTGCGGTTAGTGTCGCTGGCGATGGAGGCGCTGACCCAGATGGGCGAGCCGGAACCGTGGCGGCACGTCATCGTGGCGCGCCAGGGACTTATAGACACGGTGCTGATCTCGCGCAAGCCCTTCTCGGAGGCCGACATGGCTCGCGCCCGCTCCGCCTTGGCTGCCGCCAACCTCTCGGCAGTTTACCTGCCTGGGGCCGTGGGCCATGGGCGCGGTTTCGAGTTCGCGGAGTTGCTTCGCAGCCCAGATGCGCTGGACTATGAGCGCAGCTATCCGTTCGACATCACCCCAGTGACTGACAACCGGCCGTTCTTCTTCTACACGGTCCAGCCGCGCGACATCTGGTTGTTCCTGACAACCGGATCGAACGAGGCGATGGACTTCTATATGAACAAGGCTGTGCCGTTGCTGTTCAGGCTGATGGGAATCAGCGTGGTAGCGACCCTTGTGATCCTGCTGCTGCCCCCGATAGTGCTGGGCACACGCCTGCCTCGCCAGAAGGGCTTGCTGGTGTTCCTCCTGTATTTTCTATTCATCGGCGCCGGCTACATTCTGATTGAGGTGGCGCTGATCCAGAAATTCGTTCTGTTCCTTGGCCACCCCACTTATGCCCTGACGGTTGTGATCTTCTCGATGCTGACCTCGAGTGGACTGGGCAGCTATTTCAGTCGGCGGGTGCTGAACCAGAGTGAGGTGCGCTGGGTGAAAGCCCTGGGCACGATCGCGATCCTGGTTGCGCTGCTGGGGATCATCGCCAGATCTGTGCTGCCCATAGGGGTAGGACTGCCGCTGTGGCTGAAGATTGCTATCACGGTCCTGATGATCTCTCCTGCTGGATTTGCCATGGGGATGCCTTTTCCTACCGGACTGAAGCGGCTGGAGGAGTGGCACAAGCCGTCGGTTCGGTGGGCGTGGGCGCTCAATGCCGCATCCAGCGTGCTGGGCTCAGTAGGAGCCTTGCTGTGCGCCATTTACCTCGGATTGATACAGACACTGTTCATCGGCGGCCTGCTCTATGTGGCGGCGCTGGTTATTGTCTTGCGCCTGGGGAGCCGGGCACGCGTCGAACAGGGCTCTGCGCCTCGTCAAGTTATCGCTACACAGGCGTGCGACTGATTATCGCTCGGCTCCAAGGTTCCTAACCAGCCAGGCGGCTCTCCATCCTAAAAACGGCTTCGGGCAGGATTTGGTTTGCGACTGTGATGCCGCAGGGCACAGAAAATCCCGCCCAATAATGAAGACCCGAGTGCGAGAGCGACGGCTGGCCTGTTTTTTGTTACCAGATTTCTTTGATACTCGTGTCATTATTTCTGATGGCGGCAGGTAATTCGGGATGGCAGAATCCAGATTTCAGAGATACAAGCGCGTTTCCCGAATCCCGAACTCTGAATCCTGGTTTTTCCTCTTGACACGAGGCCCGAGCTGTGGTAGCCTATGCGAGTTGTCGACATTCAGCACCCTGCCAAAAATCCTGGCAACGGAGGTAGCATGGCAAGTTTTCTTGTGACCGGGGGCGCCGGGTTCATCGGCTCGGCGTTGGTCAATCGACTGGTTGAGCTGGGTCACTCGGTTCGAGTGGTGGATAATTTCAGCACCGGGTTTAGGCGAAATCTCGACCATTGTCTCGACCGCATCGAACTGGTTGAAGGTGACCTGGCGGAGCTTTCGGTTTGCAAGGCCTCCGTGCAGGGAGTGGAATACGTGCTCCATCAAGCTGCAATTCCTTCGGTCCAGCGCTCCGTGGAAGACCCGATCAGAAGCCATAATGCGAATGTCACTGCCACCCTGAACCTGCTGGTGGCGGCGCGGGACGCCCAAGTGAAGCGGTTCGTATTTGCCAGTTCCTCCTCCGTATATGGTGACACGGAGACGTTACCGAAGGTAGAAACCATGCCCGAGAATCCCCTCTCCCCTTACGCTCTTACGAAACTTGCGGGCGAGAAGTACTGCGTCGTCTTCCATCGGATTTACGGCTTCCCGGCTGTTTCCCTTCGGTACTTCAACGTCTTCGGCCCACGTCAGGATCCCTGCTCCCCGTACTCGGCGGTTATTTCGCGCTTTGTCGAAGCGGCGCTTCGGGGCATTCGTCCCATCGTCTACGGCGATGGGGAACAGTCGCGCGACTTTACTTATGTGGATGACGTGGTTGAGGCCAACATGCTCGCTTGCCTAGCGGATGGCGTGGGTGGCATGGTCTTCAACGTCGGCACAGGCGAGCGACACACTCTCAACGACCTCCTCTCTTCTCTTTCCGCCATCGTGGGACACCAGTTGGAACCCGAGTACTCAAACGCCCGGCGGGGAGATGTACGCCATTCTCAAGCTGAGATTGAAAAGGCCCGGCGCTTCTTGAGGTTCGAACCAAGAGTGAGTTTCAAAGAGGGGCTGGAACGCACGGTGGATTGGTTCCGCAAGAGTGTGAAGCCGTAACCCGGCCTGCAAACGATACGCTATTTCACCTTCAGATTCCCAGGCTTGCCAAATAGAAAACGACACCTCAGTGAATCCGTCAACTCCCCTGCGCCTAACAATTCCTGAGGTCAAACGGTGAGTCTTGGCGCCTACAACAAGTGACAGGCTTCCGGACGCCGGGCGCTACGCCTGCGCCGGCTGGGATTTGGGTGTGAACGAGCAGCCCACACGCCTTTTCCCATTCGGAAGTTGACGGCAGTAAATTCGATGCAAGGTTAGTTCAGCGTCGGGCAGGAATGGAACAGCTAGTCGAGCTGGAAAACTGTCCGGCAGGTCATAATCGTCCGTCCGCAAGCAAACGCCCCCAAAGCTTAGGTCCAGAAGCCTTACGAACTTGCTCTTCTGCCCAAAACGAACTACGCCCAGCCCGCGCGCTCCTTGGAGCGGAATTCGTTCATACTTGCGCCGGTCATGGGCGTGATCTGAAGGTCGGATTCTCTCTCCTGCCAGGCCAACGCCCGGAGAAGAAGCGGACTGGGCAGGGCTACGCTGGTCGCCGCGGTCTGTCGCAGCCTCAGATTCCCCCACGAGTCCTTCGACTTCGGACGCAGAAGCCCGAGCTGTGACGACGGGCTCCTCTTGTAGACGAGCTGCCCTTTGTTTGCTTTCGTAAAGGTTCTTGTCCGCAGATTGGAACAAGTGTGTTGCATCCTCACCATCTTGAGGAAAAATGGCAATCCCATAATCCATTCCAACCGGTGTGTTGGGAGCAAGGGGCTTGGCATATGTCTCGAACTTCCCCGCGATTCGTTCTGCCAACGCTTCGGCATTGGACTTCTCGGCTTGAGGAAGAAGGATGGCAAACTCATCGCCGCCAATCCTGCAAGAAATGTCAGAGCCGCGAATGGTTTCAAGGCTGGCACGAGCCACACTGCGCAGAATCTCGTCTCCCGTAGCATGTCCGTAAGTGTCATTCGCAATCTTGAACCTGCGAAGGTCCAACAAGAGCAATGCGAACGAGGTCCCGTAACGACTGGAGCGACTGATCTCCCGACCCAGGTGTTCTTCAAACATGCGGCGGTTCTTGAGGCCAGTAAGCGGGTCCGTGGCGGCGTTGTGACGCAACTTCTCAAGCTCTTCGTATTCCAACAAAATGGGTTTCCGCAGCAGGTGTAATTCGCCAAAGTAGTCCACCGCCGCTGTCCTCAGCGAGGATGGGCGGCCGAGTTTTTCCGTCAACTCGCTTCGGTGGGCTAAGATCTTTTCCCAATGGACGATGCTCTCCTTCTCGGTTACCTCCACGCTGGTAAGGCCCTTCAGGAGTGTCTGCAAGAATGCCCCTTGGGCGCCCGGGCCAAGCTGCCTCAAGTTGTCAACAATCAGTTCCAGCAAATACTCCGAGCTTCCCTCGAAGTCGATGGCCATAAGGGCTTCTTGATTCCGAACCTCTCCAGCCCTTGGCAAAGGTCTTTGGGAGCTCGCCGAGGTCTCCTTGTTGTCGTCTGACACCCTGTCTTCCACGGCTTCACCAGCGCACACACCTGCCATGCTCACGATGCACTTCCCACCTTGAACCATTGACTTCCAAGCTTGAATTCCAGTTGACTTATTCTGAGGCAGGAAATTCGCCAGACCATGACCACTGGGCACGCCTTCTGCAACATTCGGGGTACAATTCAGATTAGGAATTGTTTAGAATGGTTGCAAGTGAAAAATGATGGGGTTACTCCAATCGACACACTATGTTTACCAGAAGGTTAGCCCCACCTGGGGAGTCCCCGGCCCCCCAATCCGAGTAAACGGGAAAACCCAAGTCCGGCTTTCAGCCAACTCGAGCGAAACGGTTCTGGCTTTGCCGGACGGCAACAAGAGAGCCTTTGATTCGGCTCTGTGACCTCCTGACGGGACCTCACCTTGATGATCCCCAAGGATCAGGCACTGCAAGGCGGCGAATTATTTCGAGTGCGCAGGCGAAACTTGCGGCGAGGGAGCATCGGGCCGCTGGTTACTCAAAATCACTTATAATATGTGCCTGCCCTGCACTAAGAAAGGAAAGGAGAGCAAATGATGCGTTACGGATTCCTTCATTGTCACACTGGCGGCTCGGATAGCCGCATAGGGACGCCGCGACTTGGAAAGCTGCTCCTGGTGGCGATCGTACTTTTGGCCGGAGCAGCCCCCGACCACGCTTTGTGCGTTTCACCGGTTGACGTCCCAGTCATCAAAGGCGACCTGGGGCCCTGTTCGGCAGACTTCACGGTCCTGGACAGCAATAACAAACCTCTTTATGACGCCAAGATCCACGTTACCATTCTTTACGGCTTCATGAACAAACGAAAATCCGACCTTGAAATCGGCACCAATAGCGACGGGAAGGCGCGCATCGAGGGGTTGCCTGACAAACTCAAGAAGCCGCCGCTGGAGTTCAAGATCCGGGGCGGCGATTTACGAAAGTCTGTCATGCAAGATCCCGCCACTGATTGCCATGCGAATTTCAATGTCCAACTCGAGAGCCCGTAAGCCCACGTCGCCCGCAGGATAGGCTCTGGCAGAGATCATTACTTGTAAACACGAAGATATGGCGAAAGTGTATAAAATAGTCCTGGGACAATTCGACACTGCGCCACTAAGTCTTGTTGACAGGCCCATCAAACTTCGATGAAGATAAGATATATGGGAGCAGAACTAAGCAACCATGCGGGGCTTGCAGCCCAGGCCACTGCATGTCGTTTGGTAGTCCGGAAGGAAAAGGGCTCATCTGAAATCCTACAATTCGTAATCGCAGGGTTGGAAATCGGCCAGCAGGTTGTGATCGTAGCCGGCCCGACCTGCTTAAACGATGTTGCGCGCGGCCTGAGTGAGAATGGGTTAAGGCCGGACGTATCTTTGCATAGCGGGCGTTTGGTGTTTCTGACCGCTCCGGAATGCCTCAACGAACTATTAAGAGCAGGCGATCCACTCCAGAGAAGTCCGTTGCACCTCCACGGAACAGTCATGCGATGGGTTACCGACTGGTCGTGGGCCTTATCCAAAGGCGACGGGCTCAACGTCATTCGCGATTACCAACGCCGACTTCATGACTTTGTTCGTCCCCTCAATGCCATTTCACTCTGCACGGTGCATTGCGAAAAGATCGGACGGGCGTCGCTGTTGGCGCTTTTAGCAGACCACCGTCGCGCCATGCGGACTGTGCGGTCTGTCCAAGCCTTCCAGCGCTCCGCAAACGCATAAGACGTAACTGGCCGCGCCAGGATGTGATTCAGGCTTAGCCGGCGCGTGTCCCACAAAGCAACTCCTCCAACCGACTCTGCCGGACGAACGAGAAACCGAATCAGTCGTTTTTGACCGCAAAATCTCCCCTTGATTATTGACAAGAGGTGAGGTAGGATTCATTGTCGATAACTGAGGGGAGTGTGAATGAGCAAACCAACCGATTTGGTCCAAGGCACGTTGGACCTCCTGATCCTCAAGACCCTTGCTCTTGAACCCATGCACGGCTGGGGCATCGCCCAGCGCATCCGGCAGGTGTCGAAGGACGTGCTCCAGGTGAATCAAGGAGCGCTCTATCCCGCTCTCCATCGCCTTGAGCAAAGCGCATGGATCAAGGCGAAGTGGGGCGAGTCTGACAACAATCGCCGGGCGAAGTTTTATTCGCTGACAACGGCAGGGCGCAAGTATTTGCAGCAAGAGCAAGCCAACTGGCAGAGGCTCTCTCACGCTATTGGGCTGGTGCTTGAGACGACGTAAATGAAGCGGTCAGCGATCAGCAGTCAGCGGTCAGCAAAATCCTTTGCGTTAAAGAAAGGTGCGAAAGGTCAGCTTTCAGGGAAATCGGCGCGGCCGGGTTTTTGCTGGTCTCTATAGGTTGAAGGTTGACAGGTGGGTGCTGAAAGCTGAACGCTGAAAGCTGAGGGCTGAGACCATGCGTTGGATTTACAAATTGCCGCTTCGGCTTCGTTCACTCTTTCGGAGGAGCCGCGTCGAGCATGAACTGACGGACGAACTCCGCTTTCACCTGGAGAAGCTAATTGAGGAACACGCCGCAAAAGGGATGACGCCGGAGGAAGCCCGTTACGCAGCCCTGCGCGACCTGGGCGGGGTGGAACAAATCAAAGAGGAATGCCGCGACATGCGACGCGTGAACTACGTCGAGAGTTTCTTCCAGGACGTTCGTTACGGCCTGCGGATGCTGGCGAAGAACCCGGGCTTCACGACAGTGGCGATACTGACGCTCGCCATCGGCATCGCTGGCAATGCCGCGATGTTCAGCATCGTCAACGCGCTCCTCATCAGGCCCCTGCCCTACTCAGAGCCAGACCGGTTGGTACGTATCACGGGGTTTTACCCCAAAGGGGCTCTGGTGGCTCTGCAGCAGGAGAGCAGGACAATGGACGCTGCGGGGTTCACGAGCGAGTCCGAGTTCAATCTTACCGGCCAGGGCGAAGCGCTCCGGCTGGTCGGGAGCGCGGTGTCGGTCAACATGTTTTCCGTGCTCGGCGTGGGAACTGAATTGGGCCGGACCTTCCGTGCCGGGGAAGAGCAACCGGGAGAAGACCGGATCGTCGTCCTCAGCCACGCACTGTGGACGAGCAAATTCGGCGGCGATCCCGGCATTCTGGGGTGCGTGATCATGATTGACGGTGTGGGCCGGCAAGTGGTGGGCGTCCTGCCGCCGGATTTCGGTTTCCCCTCACCCCGCGTGCAGTTTTGGGTACCGCTACGCACCGACCCGGGGGACTCGGTGGACCAGTGGGGCAGAGGTTTCATGCCTGTCATCGCCCGGCTGCGCCCAGAGGCGTCGCTGGAACAAGCCCGGAACGAGATTCGCCCGCTGATCGCGCACATCATCCCGCTGTTTCCGTATCTCATGCCGCGCATCTGGAATGCTGATGCCACGGTGATCCCACTGCAGCAGGACCTCGTTGTCGACATTCGCGGCAGGGTGATCGTGCTGCAATGCGCGATTGGACTCGTGTTGCTGATCGCGTGTGCCAACGTCGCCAATCTCCTTCTTTCACGTGCTGCCGTCCGCCAGAAAGAGATGGCGGTTCGGGCCGCCCTCGGAGCGAGCCGGGCACGGATTGTGCGGCAACTCCTCACCGAAAGTGTGGTCCTGGCGCTCGCGGGCGGAGCCCTGGGACTTACCGTATCATGGGGTGCTCTCTTGGTCTTGAAGCTTGCCCTGCCGATGAACACTCCTGGCTGGCCTGAGGTCAGTATTGATTGGCAGGTTTTCACCTTCGTAGCCGGGCTCGCCTTCCTGGCGGGAGTCGTGGCCGGGCTGGCCCCTGCTGTAACCGGTTCACGTCTTGATCTCGCGGGAGTGATCAAAACGGGTGGACGACGCTCGACGGGCACTACTGGGGTCCGCCTGCGCGGCCTCCTGATTGCGGGCGAAGTCGGGCTGGCGTTGGTACTGGCAGTCAGCGCCGGACTTCTCACCAGAAGTCTTTGGCTTTTGATGCAAGTCGATCCCGGCTTCCGCCCCGAGCGCATCCTCACGATCCGAGTGTCCCCTAATCCTTCCCTTTGTCAGGAAAGGAGTGCATGTGTTGCGTTCTATGACCAGCTCCTTCGGCGTGCCCGCGGCATAACCGGCATCTCGGATGTCGCCGCCATCAATGCGATCCCTCTGGGCGGTCAGGTCCCGGCGGTTCCAGCGGAATTGGAGGGGCATCCTCTCGCGCCCGGAGTAGACCTCGGGCCGGCGCTCTGGGCAGGAGCGGTCACTCCTGAGTACTTCCAACTGATGCGTATTCCGGTGCTCCGGGGTCAAGTGTTCGCCGATGCTATCGCAGAGAAGTCAGAGGCGGTCGTGGTCGTGAGCGCCGCAACCGCCCGGCGCTTCTGGCCCGGGGAAGATCCCATTGGCAAGCACATCCGAGTGGTTTGGGACACGAACTGGCGCACCGTCGTCGGTGTAGTCGGTGATGTGCGCCAGTTCGATTTGGCAAACCATTCGCCGGGTTGGATCAGCGGGGCAATCTACATGCCTTATCCTCAGTCCGTCGGACTCGACCGGAAACTGCCCGTGGCAATGACCCTTCTGGTGCGAACCCCGGCCCAACCGCGGGAGATCGCCGGCCGCATCCGCGAACTCGTAAACAATCTGAATCCCAACGTCCCAGTAAGCGAAATCAGGGCCATGGATGCCGTAGTCACCGCCTCGGCCTCCCAACCCCGCTCCATGATGTGGCTCTTCTTGAGTTTTGCTGCCGCCGCTCTTGTTCTCGCGGCAGTTGGCACGTACGGGGTGGTTTCCTACACGACAGCACAAAGGACCTTCGAGATCGGCGTCCGGCTCGCTGTCGGCGCTTCGCGCGGCGACATCTTCGGGCTGGTGATTCGTCAGAGTCTGGAGTTGGTCATCGCTGGGGTTGGTCTGGGAGCTGTGATAGCGCTGGCGCTTAGCCGAATGCTATCCGGTTATCTGTACGGGATCACAGCCCGAGACCCGATCACGTTTCTGGCTGTGGCTGGCCTGCTGGTTTGTATGGCACTCATTGCCGGCTACCTCCCCGCGCGCCGGGCGACGAAGGTCGATCCCATGGTGGCGTTGAGGCACGAATGAAGCTTTCAGCCGTCAGCAATCAGCTTTCAGCGAACTCTGGTGCTGACGATCACTGATAGCTGACGGCTGAAAGCTGAAGGTTGAGACTATGGGTTGGATTTGCAAATTGCCGCTTCGGCTGCGGAACTCCTATGTGGCGTTGAGCGTATAATAGTGCAGACAAGCAAGGAGGATCTTATGTACTGCGCTCATTGTGGCGCCCAGGTCATGCCCGGGCAGATCTTCTGCAGCAAATGCGGCCAGGCCATCTCCGGCGCACCGACTCCCGCGTCAATGGCCACGCCCACGCCACCGCCTCAATCCTCGATTAGCCCAACCAGCCTACCGGCGCAAACCAGCCCGAGCGCAGGATTCGCCCGACCCTCGCGCGTGGCAAGACACGTCAGCGTGCTTGGCGCCCTCTGGATCGCCCTTTCCGTGCTGCGGCTGATCCCGGGCGTGGCCATGGTGGCCCTCGGCCATATGCGTTTCCCGTTCATGCTTATGCCGATTCCCCAACCCATGCGGTTGTTCTTGGCTCCCTTCCTGGGCACGATCGGCCTGCTCATTTCAGGCTTCGCCATTGCAGGAGTGATCGCTGGATGGGGCCTCTTGGCCCACTACCCCTGGGCGCGCATGCTCGCCATCGTCCTCGGCTGCATTAGCCTCATCCACTTCCCCTTCGGGACGGCGCTCGGCATCTACACCCTTTGGGTCCTGATCCCCGAGCACGCTGAGGCCGAGTACCAGCGTCTGGCAAGGGTCAGCTAGACCGCGTTTATCCGGCAGAATCCACGCTTGGGCTGTGCCGGGGCCGTTTTCGCTTTCTGCAAGCGCGGAATTTGCTCGGCCCGGCAGACCACACCCATGCCGCCGCCCAGCTTCTTCAGGATCCGTTAGCGCGAAGTCGTCTTGCCACTCATCGGAAATTCTTGATCAACACCGCGTCGGTCTGGTCCGTGCCACGTGAGAGGGCCAAGCGGCCATCGCGAGACCAGTCGAAATAGAAAATCCTGTCCGATGTGAAATGCGTCACGGGCTGCGGCGGGCCGCCCGCCAGCGGCTGTTCCCAGACGTTATCCACACCATTCACACTGTTGATGAAAGAGATGGCGCGGCCATCGGGGGTCCAAAGAAAGGGAGGGGCGTTAGTAACGGGAAGCGGGAAAACCTTGGTGGGTTGGCCGCCCGCGAAGGGAACCATCGCCAGGCTGGCTGGCTGATCCTGGCCGGGAAAGTAGAAGCACGCGATCCACTTGCCGTCCGGGGAGACGGATGGCCAAGTTGAGTTGTAGTCCGCCAACTGAGACGCTGAGCCGCCTGCACTCGAAACCTTCATCAAAGTATACTTGCCGCCCTGGACCCGGATGAAAACCACCCACCGGCCATCCTGCGATATGGCGGGATGGAGGTCCTCCTTACCCTCGGTAAGCTGTTTCAGGTTGCCACCGTCCATATCCATGCTCCAGATGTTCTCGCCACTTCGATCCCACCGGGTGAAAGCAATGAAGCCGCCACGGAGAGAGACGGCGGGTTGGAAGGAAGCCGAGGATGCCCCGTTGCTGGTGAGCCGCTGAGGGTTCGAGCCGTCCGCGCCCATCTCCCAAAGGTCTACGTGCCCGCTGGGAGTTGAGTAATAGACGATTTTCCCGTCAGGCGTCCATGCAAGACCCCAACGGCCGTCGTGGTTCTGGTTCTCGGCGCTCAACGGGCGGGCTTCCGACTCCTTTCCTGGTGCGGCAACTTGGATGGTGGCAAGGATCTGGTCTTGCAGGGCCAGCAGCGTCTTTGCGTCCGCGCTCGCCCGGATTCCCGTGTACATCCAAAGGTCGTGAGTGATCTGGCGGACTTCGCCTCCCTCTACCGAGACTTCGTAAAGCTGTGCTGACGCGACGGCCGACGCCCCTAGCGGAAGGCCGGCAACGATCAAGTGACGGCTTCCAGGGAGCCAAGTGAGATCCTGGATGCCGACCAAATGTGCGCCCGCCACCGGCTGCGCCGTAGCGCCTTCCGCCCCGATGGTGGTCAAAACCGGCTGCGGAGTATTGTGGCCAAAGGCAAGGGTTTGGCCATCCGGAGACCACGCGGCGCAATACGGGGAAATCCCCTCGGGCGCCTTGTAGGATGCCAGCACCCGCTGGGCAGAGCCATCCAACGAGGCGGTTAACAAGCTGTCCTCACTAAAGGTGTCACGCACAAAGGCGACCCGCTGGCCATCGGGTGAAAATGCCGGCGGGCCGGACATACCGGCCAGTATCTTTCTTGGAGTTCCGCCCAGGGACGGCACTTGGTAAAGATCGCCTTTAGGTTTCAGAGGATCCTGGCGGACGAAGTAGACGTAGCTGCCATCGGCAGAGAACGCCAAGCCGGGGCATTCATCCTCGCCCAGGGTGGCAATCTGGACATCACTGCCAGTGGCCAGTTGCTTCAGCCAGAGGCTTTGCTTTCCTGCCGTTTCCCGCACGTAGGCCACATACTTGCCATCAGGTGAGATGTCCGCCCGCCAGACGTCGCCGCTGCCTGTCACGCGCGTATATTCCAAGGCGGCGGGCGGCACCGGCGCATGGCTGGCGGCGTGATAGAGGGCATAGATGAGGACGGCGGCGATCACCATCCCGGCAGCCGTCAATGCAATGACGGCTTTCTTGTGGCGCTTGACCAGGCCCGCGATCGCCTGCGAATCGGAGCTCTCGCCTTGTAGCGGCGGTGTCACCACCGCCGTTGGCGGGAGCGGTGTCCTCACCGCCGTTTGCGGCGATGAAGCGATTCCCACCGGCGACGACCCCGAGCGCCCGAAACTCGTGTCCCGCTGCAGGCGCTTCAGGTCCGCCCGCAATTCCGCCGCAGTCTGGCAACGCAGGTCGCGGTCCTTCTCCAGCGCCTTGGTGATGATCCGGTCTAGCTCCTCCGGCAATTCTGGATTCACCTGCGACGGGCGGGGCGGCTCGTCGCGCAGAATAGCCGTGAAGATGATGGCCGTGCTCGCGCCGCTGAACGCCTGCCGCCTCGTCGCCATCTCGTAGAGCACGGCGCCGAAACTGAACAGGTCCGTGCGCGCATCCAGTTCTTCGCCCCGCGCCTGTTCCGGGCTCATGTAGGCCACCGTCCCCACGGTCGCGCCCGCGTGGGTGAGATGCTCTTCCGCCGCCCCCATGGTCAGCATCGCTGTCGCGCCAACCGCTTCGGCCACGGCTTTGGGCGTGGCTCCCAGCTTGGCCAGTCCGAAATCCAGAATCTTCGCCTGCCCACGCGTGGTGACGAAAATATTCGCCGGCTTGATGTCGCGATGGATGATCCCCTTCGCGTGCGCCGCGTCCAGCGCGTCGGCAATCTGAATCGCCAGCTCGAGCAGCCCATCCAGCGGTAGGGGCGAACGGCGTTCGCCCTGGCCAGCCGGGCGCGCGCCGCGCGTGCCTGATTCAATGAGATGCTTGAGCGTTTTTCCCTCAACCAGCTCCATGACGATGAAAGGTCTTCCCTCATGCTCGCCGATTTCGTGGACGGTGCAAATGTTAGGGTGGTTGAGCGCGGCGGCGGCGCGGGCCTCGCGCTTGAAACGCTCGAAGGCTTGGGGCTCATGGGGCAATTGTGGGGGAAGGACCTTCAGTGCTACGAAGCGGCTGAGTTTGGTGTCCTCAGCCTTGTAGACCACACCCATCCCGCCGCTGCCCAGCTTCTCAACGATGCGGTAGTGTGAGATGGTCTTGGCGATCACTGGATGTCCCCGGTTGTTGCGGCCGGTCGTGCGCCGGGCCGAAGACCTAATCGAACCCTAAAACGATATCTTAAATCCCGGTCAGTCGCTAGAGAAATTCCCGCCGAGTACGTGCTGGATAAACCCAGCTAGGAGGCGCGAGCGCGCGCAGCACCGAAGAATACGGTTGTCAAACCAGGAGGCGCGCTTCCGCCTGAGAGGTCGTAGTGCAAGAACAGGAGTTCGCACGATGAGATTGAGGGGATATTAATCTACGAGGAATTCTCTTATTAAGCCGATATTGTGGTTCGGGCGCAATTATCCCTGCAGCATGGTGACGCCCGGCCATCGAACATCGAGCCGAAGGGCTCTCTGGAAATCTTCCGCTGGAACTTACTTCACCTTGGCGGATTGGGAACGGACGGCCACCCACTTGCCGTCGCGCTTCACGAAGACATCCATCCAGACCCATTTGCCGCTGGTGTCTTTTCCTTTGGTGGTGCTCTTTTCTGTGTCGCTGCCCTGGACCACGGCAACGTTTCCCATCACCTTCACATCCATGGGCCCAAACTCGAAGGACTCGAGCTTTTCCGTGCCGGATTTCCAGGCCGCCAGAAAACTTTGCTTCGTTTCCTTGCTGCCATCGTAGCCGATGCCTGTCCAATCGTCGGCGACGATCTGACTGAGTTTGTCAATATCACCGGCTTTCATTGCATCAGCCCAATCGTGTTCAAGTTGCTTGATAGCTTGCGCCACGCTCGGGCCTTTGGCCGGTGGCGTCTGTGCTTGGGCAAAGGCCAGCCCAACACATGCAGCAACCAACAAAACTGTCCCTGCGAGTTTCTTCATCATGTTTTATCTCCTATTGGACCGGAATTTCCAATCGAGGCAGGATTTCCACTTTCGCATCCTGATTCACAGGAGTATACACCTCACCACCTCGTTCGCAACCGAAATTTTGTCCTCCGGATCGCCAGCGCGCGATCCGGAAGCGTGGTGTGCGCCTTCGGGATGGCAGGCGACATCCAAGGTGCGACTGCAGAATTCAGGCTTTCTGTCTAGCTTCTGACGCCTGAAAGCTGCGTCCTGAATCCTCCACTTGTGTTCTTGACACGAGGACAGGATTATGGTAGCCTAGCACGTTTGACCTATGGAGAAGGCCGCAACAGCAGGCGTCAAGGAGGGTCGAAATCGGGCCGCGGCTGGCGAATAAACCAGCCGAAAATGCAAAAAAGATGTTATTTACTGGGTGGTATGTCGTATGTGGTAGGTGGGCAAGAGCAGGTTTCAGGTGTTAGGGGACGGGAAAGGAGCGCAATTGTGAATCATGAATTGCGAGTTGCCTCCTTACTTCTGGCCGCCGCGGACCGCCTTCTGCTTGCTTCCGACTACCCGCTGCATTCGCGGGAAGTTCGAGTTGGCGGGACTCTTGCCCCGTTGCTGAGCCTGCGACAAGATGTCACCACGTGCAGGGAAAGAAAAAACTAGTAACGTTAAAAACTGAACGAACAGAGCGGGAATGTCTATGAAAACAAAGGACCAAGTTTCGGCAGTCTGGGGTTAAGCGTGAATGTTATAGAAAACAAAGGTAGTTACGCGTCGAAAGCCGGAATGTTGTTGAAAAGAAACAGGATTCAGGAGTCAGGAGTCAGAATGAAGAGCATCTGCTCTCCGCCGGCTGCCTTCTGCTTACTGCCTACTGCGGTCGCTTTGCTGAAGACCTTGCCTCTCAGCATGACTACGGATATTACCAACAACGAGCAGTTGGCAAGACCGGTGAATCTGTGGTTAACTTACCGGTTTCGGGTCGTATCCACGAGTTATCGAGGCCGCAATCAGTAGGGTTAGCCGTCGATCTTTCCGACATTTGCGGACTGGATTATGGCGCTCGAGAAGAGGACGTGAGGATCAAAGGAGATCATAATGGAACGCGTCTGCTTTTTGTTGAGGGTGAAACCGGAGAGATTGGCAGAATATAAGGAGCGTCACAAAGCCGTCTGGCCTGATATGTTGGAGGCTCTCCGGGAGACTGGTTGGCATAATTATTCGCTCTTTCTGCGCGACGATGGTCTCCTGGTGGGGTACTTTGAAACGCCGGACTACCAGAGCGCCTTGGCGGGAATGGCTAAGCGAGAAGTCAATGAGCGCTGGCAGCGAGAGATGGCGGCCTTTTTCGATAACCTGGAAGGCCGGCGCCCGGATGAGGGCTTCCTGCGCTTGGAGGAGGTTTTCCACCTCGCCTAGGCGCGGAGACAGACCATCCAACCCGTCATTCCGAGCGGAGCGAGGAATCTCGTTCTGGACGAAGTTGAATCCGAGACTCAAAGTGGACTCGGGGGTTAGGTAGGAAGAAAGAATCAGAGCGAGATTCCTCGCTCCGCTCGGAATGACAGAACCTGCGGTCGCCCGAGGAGGAAGTGAGCATGGCTGACGCTTGATGTTGGGGCGACCCTTGTGGTCGCCCACGATGAGACAACCTAAAGGAGAAAGAAAACATGGCTGACGTTGATAACGTAAAAGAGACAAAAGAATTCTACCTGGATATCCCCGCCAAGAACCAGGCCTTCTTCCTGAAGGGATCGGGAGCGCTGGACTGGGGAATGCAGAACCGGCTGGCGCGCATTTTCAGCCCCAGCAGCGGGCGGACCGTCATGCTGGCCATCGACCACGGATACTTCCAGGGTCCCACCACGGGCCTCGAGCGGGTTGACGTCAACATCCTCCCCTTGCTGCCTTATACCAATGCCCTGATGCTGACCCGGGGCATTTTGCGAGCCATCGTTCCGTCGTCATTCACTTCCGGCGTGGTGCTGAGGGCCAGCGGCGGACCCAGCATCCTCAAAGAGCTCTCGAACGAGCAGCTCGCGGTGGATATTGAAGATGCCGCGCGGCTCAACGTGTCAGCGCTAGCCGTGCAGGTGTATATCGGCGGCGAGTTCGAAACCCAGACGGTCAACAACATGACTCGACTCGTGGACGCAGGGCTGCGCTACGGGATTCCCATCCTGGGCGTTACGGCGGTGGGTAAGGCCATGGTACGGGACGCCAAGTACTTCCGCTTGGCGTGCCGGATTTGCGCCGAACTGGGCGTCCAGTTCGTCAAGACTTACTACGTGGCAGAGGGTTTCGAAACCGTGACGGCTTCCTGCCCAGTGCCCATCGTCATGGCGGGCGGCAAGAAGTTGCCCGAACTCGAGGCGCTGACCATGGCGTATCGCGCCGTCAGCGAGGGAGCGGCGGGCGTGGACATGGGCCGCAACATCTTCCAAGCCGATGCTCCCACCGCCATGATCCAGGCGGTGGGAAAAGTGGTCCACGAGCTGATGAAGCCCCAGCAGGCCTTCGATCTGTACGAAACCTTGAAGCACGAAAAGTAGGGGCGAGCGGCGCTCGCCCTAGGGGGCGAGGGTCGAGTGATGCCCGAGGGCCGAACGCCGTTCGGCCCTACAATCCGGAGAGTTTATGACCGCTTCAACCGCATTCGAGATTCTGCGTGAATCGTCTCCCGTAGTGAGTGTAGGCATCCTGACGGCTGACCTCCTTTCGCTAGGTTCGGAGTTAGCCCTCCTTGAACGTAGCGGCGTCCAAGTGGCCCATGTGGACGTCATGGATGGCTGTTTCTGCCCCATGATGACCGTGGGCCCACCCCTGATTAAGGCCCTCAAGACTCCCCTACTGAAGGACGTCCACCTGATGATCGATGAGCCGCTGAATAAGGTGGCGGACTATGTTGCGGCAGGCGCCGACATGATCACGATTCATCCCGAAGCTTGCTCTCATGTTCACCGGGTCCTCCAGCAGATGCGGATGATGAAAAACGTCAACGACCCCCAAAGGGGCTTGGTGCGGGGCGTTGGGTTGAATCCTGGCACGCCCCTCGAGGTGCTCGAACCTCTGCTCGAGGAGCTGGATTTGATTTTGATCCTGGCCGTCAACCCGGGTTGGGGTGGGCAGAAATTCATTGCCTCCACCAAAGGGCGAGTCGAGAAGGCCAAGCGCATGATCGCCGACTCGGGCTGCAAAATATTGCTGGGCGTCGATGGCGGGATAACACGCGACAACATCGGCGACGTGGCCGCCCTGGGTGTGGACCTGATTGTGACTGGCAGCGCGGTGTTCGATGGCAAGGCCGCGGAAGCGAACGCCAAGTTTATGCTGGAGGCGGTGAAAAAAGGTGTCAGGTGTCAGGTGCCAGGTGTCAGTAGTCAGGTTCCGGTTATCCGTCGTCAAAGGCAGCCAGCCTGCGCAACAAAGGCGATTCTGGATGTAGAAGTTCGAAAACAACAATGAAAAGCCAATGGTCAGACGAAGAAGCAAGCCGACTCGTAGCTCAGTACGCTCCCAGGTGGGGTGAAGATTTGGCTCTGCGGACGTATTCCAGCCGCCTTGTCGGCGCTGAGGAGAGCTTGGTTCTTCACGGCGGAGGCAACACCTCCGTCAAAGGCTATGCCACGAACGTTTTGGGCGAGCGGGTCCCGGCCCTTTATGTGAAAGCCTCGGGCTACAACCTGGTAGATATCGAACCTGAGGGGCATTCGGCGGTGGACCTGGAGTTCCTCAAGAGGCTTCGCGTGCTGGCGGATCTTTCCGACGCCGCGATGGCGGATGAGTTCCGCGCTCATCTTTTCAACCCTCACGCCCCAACCCCCTCGATTGAAACCCTCGCGCACGCCTTTCTGCCCCACCAGTTCATCGATCACACTCATGCGGACGCCATGCTGGCCCTAACGAATCAGAGCGAAGCTGCGAAGCGCGTGGAAGAAGCGTTGGGCGAGAATGTGATCATTCTCGACTATGTGAAGCCCGGCTTCAAGCTGGCCAAGGCCGCGGCCGCAGCCTACGAATCGCGCCCGGGCAGCAAGGCCATGGTGTGGATGCGGCATGGGCTTGTCACCTGGGGAACGACCGCGCGCGACTCCTACGAGGCCACCATCGAGCTGGTCACCCGGGCCGAGAAATACCTGGCCGAGCGTGCCACTCGGCCGTTGGTCGTGCGGATTTCGACGCCCCCTTATGCGGCGGAAAAGAGGTTGGTTACCGTTGCCCCCTTAGTCCGTGGCTTGCTTGCCGAACCCAGCGGGGACGCCGATCGACCCTACCGCCGGGTCATCCTGCAGTCATTGACTGATCGCGATACTCTGGATTTCGTCGACTCCGACCGGGGCAAGCAAATTGCCTTGTCCCCTCCTCTTACTTCGGACCACCTGATTCGCACCAAGGCCCTGCCCCTCTGGCTCGACAGCCCGGCTTATAACGACCTCGCGAGGCTGCGCCAGCAACTCGCCACAGCCGTTCACGAGTACACGGCTGCCTACAAAGCCTACATCGAGAGGAACTCGGCACACTTACCCGAGGGCCTGGCAACCTTTGACCCGCTGCCCCGCGTGCTGCTGCTGCCGGGTTTGGGGGCAATCTGTTCTGGCAAGGATGTTCAGGCGGCCAAGATCGCCCGCGATATTACGGCTCACACGCTGGCGGTCAAAGCCCAGGTGGCCGCGATGGGAACGTACGAGGGCCTCGACGAAAGCCATCTCTTCGAAATGGAGTACCACACCCTCCAGCACGCCAAGCTCGCAGAGCGCAGTGAATTGCCCCTGGCGCGGGAAGTCGCCGTGATCACTGGAGCGGCGGGAGCAATCGGGTCGGCGATTGCCCAGGGCCTACTCGAGAACGGTTGCCATGTGGCAGTCACCGACTTGCCCGGGCAAGCCCTGGAAAGCCTGGCCACGGACTTGAAGGGAACCTTTGGGGACCGCGTTCTGGGCGTTGCGGTGGACGTGACGGACGCGGCTTCCGTCGCGCAAGGGTTCGAAACGATTATCAAGACCTGGGGCGGCGTGGATCTGGTCATCATCAATGCCGGCATCGCGCTGGTCTCATCCCTGGAAGAGATGAAGCTGGAGGTATTCCAGAAACTGGAGCGGGTGAACATCGAGGGAACGCTCCTGATGCTGTCAGAAGCGGGCCGGCACTTCAAATATCAGGGAACCGGCGGCGACGTCGTTATGATTTCAACCAAGAACGTCTTTGCTCCGGGGGCCAAGTTCGGGGCTTACAGCGCCACCAAAGCGGCTGCCCATCAACTGGCCCGCATTGCCAGCCTGGAAATGGCCGAAATCGGCGTGCGTGTGAATATGGTCTCCCCAGACGCAGTGTTCTCTCACGGGACGCGCAAGTCCGGCTTGTGGGCGGAGGTTGGACCGGACCGCATGCGAGCGCGGGGACTGGATGAAAAAGGCCTGGAGGAATACTACCAGAAGCGCAACCTCTTAAAGGCCAGGGTCACCGGGGAACACGTCGCAAAAGCCGTGCTCTTCTTCGCCACGCGGCAGACGCCCACCACCGGCGCAACCATCCCTGTGGACGGCGGCCTGCCCGACTCCACCCCGCGGTAGAAGAACAGGTCAAATGGCAAATGGCAAATGGAAAACCATTTGAATTTTGCCCTTTGCCATTTGCCATTTGACCTGTTTTTCCTTTTGCCTTCTGCCCTCCCCTCTTCTGGCCGCCGCCGTGCTACAATCCTTTTGAATGGCCGACGCCCCCAAGTTGCCTACTCGCGTCATTGGAATTGATCCGGGGTTAAACGTCACTGGTTACGGCATTGTCGTTTGCCGCGCGAACGAGGTGAATCTCCTTGAAGCGGGCGTGATCCGGATGCCGCGCAGCCACGGTGGGAATCTACCGGAGCGGCTTGAGTCGCTCTTCGTCGAACTGCGGCGGGTCATTGAGGAATTCAACCCCGAGGCCATGTGCCTGGAGGAAGTTTACAGCCATGCGAATTACCCTCGGACGGCGATCTTGATGGGTCATGCCCGCGGGGTGATTTGCTTGGCGGCGCGGCTGGCAGGAATCCCGGTGCTGAGTTTTTCCGCCAAGCGAGTGAAGCAGTCTGTAACGGGCAATGGCAATGCCTCCAAGCTCCAGGTGCAGCGCGCGGTCCAGCATTTCTTTTCGCTCGATCGCGTTCCCCACCCGCCTGACGTGGCCGACGCGCTGGCAACGGCACTGTGCTATGTAAATACCCTGCGGGTGGGCAACAATGGTCAGCGTGTTCCTCCGAAGGCAGCGGCGAGAAGGCCAAGTTCCCCCTACCTGAGATAACGGTCAAGGGCCGCTCTCGCCAAAGGAGAAAGACGTGATCTCCGAAATCACCGGTGAAGTCTTCTACGACCGCATTCAGCGCCACTCACTTCTGGTTCGAGTGGGCTCGCTTTGCTACGAGATTTTCGTACCTTCTGGGATTGCTTCGCGCCTGCGAACTGCGCCCCAATCGGAGCGCCAGAATCCCCTGACCTTTTACACTATCTATTACATCGACGGCGGCCTGGGCGGCGGCCACCTGACGCCCAAGCTGGTAGGGTTCCTGGACCCGCTCGACCGGGAATTCTTCGAAACATTCACAACCGTTCCAGGCGTGGGGTTCATGAAGGCGCTGAAGTGCCTGGTGCGCCCAATCAACGAAATCGCGCGGGCCGTCGAGCGTGGGGACTCGGGCTTCCTGCGGGAATTACCTTCCATCGGCCCCAAGATCGCGGAGCGCATTGTTACTGAGTTACGTGGGAAGATGGCCAAGTTTGCACTGGCCGCCGCGGAGGAACCGCTTTCTGTGGAGGAGGAACCTGTCGCCCAACTGAAGCTCGAAGCGTTGCAGGCGCTCGAGCAGCTCGAGTTCTCGCATGTGGAAGCGCAGCACATGGTTGCGCAAATTTTGAGCCAGAACAAGAATCTGAAATCCCTCGAAGAGTTCTTACGGAAGGTCTTTGAACAGAAGGAAAAATGACCAAGAATAAAGCCGGCGACCAATTGGCGAAGGCGACGCGGCAAAAGTTCGTGGCGCCGGGCTCGCCTCCCGAACTTGATCGTGAAAGGACGCACATCACAGCCGGACCGCAACCAGACTACCCCCAGGAGCAAACCGAACTCACGCGCAAGGGTAAGCGAAGAGGGCGTCGGCAAGTTGCGGTTTCAAGTAGCACGCCGTCCCGTCCCCCAGACGAGGGCAAACACGATCCTGCGCTACGACAGGCCGTATCGCCCCAGGAGCCTCCTGCCTCTGCGCCCGTGAGGAGGCGAGAAACGGGACGACAGCGGGTAGTCTCTCCCCAGGCGATTTCAAATGAAGAAGAGAGCTTGAACCAGAGCCTCCGTCCTTCGACCCTCGCCGAATACGTTGGCCAGAGGAAGGTCGTAGGAAAACTTGCCATTGCGCTGCAGGCCGCCAAAGGACGAGGGGAGGCCTTGGAACATGCGCTCTTCCACGGGCCCCCCGGCCTCGGCAAGACAACTCTCGCTTACATCATAGCCAATGCCATGGGGTCGAAGATCCAGGTCACCTCCGGACCCTCACTGGAGCGGACAGGTGATCTAATGGGCATCCTTACGAACCTCGGCCCAAGTGACATCCTATTCATCGACGAAATCCATCGCCTGCCCGTCAATCTTGAAGAGTTTCTTTACCCGGCCATGGAAGACTTCAAGGTCGATTTCATAGTGGACAAGGGGCCTTACGCAAGGACCGTTCCCTACCCCCTAAAAAGGTTTACGCTTATTGGTGCCACGACGCGGGCCGGCAGCCTATCGGCACCCCTACGCAACCGTTTCGGCCTCTCCTATCACCTCGACTTCTATACCATTGAAGAACTCCGCGAGATCGTGCTGCGCTCTGCGCGCATCCTAGGCGCCCGAATCAAGGACGACGGCGCCAACGAAATTGCCCGCCGTTCCCGTGGCACGCCACGCATCGCTAACCGCTTGTTGCGGCGCGTACGCGACTATGCTGACGTAATTGCCAAAAGCGAAATCACCACGTCGGTGGCCCGCGAAGCCCTGCAACTGGAAGGTGTGGATGTACTTGGCCTCGACGACCTAGACCGCAACTATCTCAAGGTTATCATCGAACACTATCGTGGCGGGCCTGTGGGGGTCGAAGCATTGTCAGCCACACTCAATGAAGAGGTCGATACTCTGGTGGACATGGTCGAACCGTACCTCTTGCAAACGGGGTTCATTAGCCGTACGAAAAGCGGCCGCAAAGTCAACGAGCCGGCCTATAAGCACCTGGGCATCCGGCCACTCAACAACGTGGAACCAGAGCTGCCGTATGATAAGTCGGAACCGGTTGGTTAAGACTGACACAGTTATTTGAATCTTGTGAAGCCTGGAACCAGAACGAAATGAGGGACAGAGTCGGAGGAGGTAGGGAGGATGCCAAGGGAAGGCCAGCCCCCTCAGTCGGGTCGGGTAGTCGCGAGGGAATTTGCCCCCCGAAACTTCGGGTTCGCCACCGTTGTCGGCCAAGGAGCAGCCGTTCAACGTTTGAAGGAATTCGTGGCCCTGTACTCCCAATCCGGTAAACCCCCAGCCCATGTTTTGCTCACGGGAATTGAGGGTATTGGGAAACGAACGATAGCCCGAGCCTTCGCGGCTGAATACTGTGGGAAGCTCACGGAGGTTGACGCAAAGGAACAGAAGAAAAGGGGCGACATCATAGGCATCATGACTAATCTTGCCGAGGGCGACGCTGTCTTGGTGACAGATATCGCAAAGATTCCCAAAGGCGTTATGGATGTCTTCGCACTCACCTTGAGAGAGTTCAGTTGCGATTTCGTTGTTGACAAAGGCATGTTCGCCAAGACAATCCATATCCCGTTGAAGCAGTTCACGTGTCTTGCAACTGCCCCCTCCAAAGCGAAATGCCCGCCTGAGCTGATCGAGGCTTTTCCCCTGATTGTTTCCCTCCAGAGCTATTCGCAGACGGAGCTAGTATGTATCTGTGACCACCTGGTGCAGCGGAAGGGCATTGCCATCACACCTGCCGCGGCGGCTCTCGTGGCAGGGGCTTCGACGGGCACTCCCCACGACATACAAGTGCTCGTTGACCGATTAGTCGGACTAGCAAAAACCACGATTTCAGCGGAAGATGTGGCTCAAGTTTCTTCAGTCCTCGGTTTAAGCGCGAGATCTGTTGGCCCCGCTTCCCCGGCTGAGATTGACACCCTCTCGGGAGCGGACTTTGAGAAGGTAATTGCCGCGCTTTTGCGGGCAATGGGCTTTCACACCGAAATAACCGAAGTCACTGGTGACGGGGGTATCGACATCGTGGCGACCCTCGATCAGCCGCTGATTGGCGGGCATTATTTGATTCAATGTAAGAGGTTCGCACCCAACAACCTTGTCGGCGCGGCGACCGTCCGAGACTTCTACGGCGCTGTCACCGCCGACCGCAGGGCCGTCAAGGGAATTCTGATCACCACATCCGGTTTTACGTCCCAGGCCCTAGCTTTCGCTCGACAGCTTCCTATCGAGCTCATTGGCGGCCAGGAGCTACGAGCACTTCTCGCCAAATACGAGACGCCAACAACAACTCAGAACGCGCCACAGACCCTCTTCGAATGAGGCGCTCCTGCTGGCTGAGAGCAGTTAACATGCTATCCGACTCGGATCTTCGCACGCCCCCTGCAACGCCCGCCTCACGTGAACCCAAACGCGTTTTCCTCTCGCTTGGCTCGAACGTGGGCGACCGGGTGGCCAACATTCAAAAGGCGCTCGAGCGATTGCCCGAAGTGGGGGTTGAAATCAGGCGGGTTTCATCCTTTTACAGGACCGAGCCGGTTGAATTCCGGCCGCAAGCATGGTTCGTGAACTGCGTGGCGGAAGCGGAGACACGCCTTATGCCCATGCAACTTCTCAAGGCGGTGAAGCTCGTCGAACGCGTCCTGGGCCGTCGCCCCACCGTTGCCAAACGTCCGCGGCCGATCGATATCGATATCCTGCTTTATGAGAGTGTGGTAGTGCGCTCGGCGGTGTTGAACATTCCCCACGAGCGCATGACGAAGCGACGATTCGTCTTGCTTCCGCTTCGCGAGCTTGCTGGGAACCTCCGACACCCCATTACCAAGCGGACCGTCTATGAAATGCTGCAGGAAGCCGGTGACACAAGCCAGGTGGTACGATTGGGCACGTAGCGCGGGCGTCTCGCCCGCTGTCGCGGGAGCGTCGCGCTCCCCAGGACGCGCGGGCAGGATGCCCGCGCCACAGCGGGCGAGACGCCCGCGGTACCAGGAAAGCTGAGGTGCCAAGAAGTGGTCACTCCTTCTGCTTACGACTCGCCGCACTTCATTGCCGTCGAAGGTCCCATTCGTGTGGGCAAGACGACATTGGCAAACATTCTTGCCGAGCGCCTCCGGGCGGTCCGAGTTTACGATGCCGAGGATAATCCCTTCCTGGAAGCGTTCTATAAGGACAAGCCCGGCGCTGCTTTTCAGGCCCAGTTCCACTTTCTTATCAAGCGCTACAGACAACTTCGTGACCTGGACCTGGCCGCCAACCCCAATCGCGTGGTGGTGAGCGATTACATCTTCGAGAAAGATAAGATCTTCGCCTACCTCAACCTGAACGACATCGAACTCCAGGTCTATGACCAATTCTATGGAATGTTGGCAGAGCAGGTCCCCATCCCGGATTTGGTGATATACCTACAGGCGAAGCTGGAGACGCTGAAGAAGCGAATTGCGAAGAAGAATGTGGCGTTCGAGGACCGGATCTCCAACGAGTACCTCGAGGCGGTGGTGCACGCTTACGAGCACTTCTTCTTTCATTACAAGTCCAGTGACCTGCTGGTGATTGACACCTCCGAGATCGACTTTGTCGACCGGAGCGAGCATTTGCAGGAACTCCTGCGGCGGCTGAGCCAGCCGGTCAAGGGCACGCAGTATTTTCTACCGCTTGGATCCGCGCCCGCGGACTGAGTTGGAATGGGGATCCACGCGAGCCGCCGGCGTTGCAAGCCGCAGTCATTCCCGCGAAAGCGGGAATCCTGCCGCCAGCGCATGACATATTTGTGAAAGCTTACGGCGGCAGCAGCAGGGTGGTCCGGGGAGCCCGCCTACCGGGCGACAGAATTTAGCCCAGGGCGCAAGCCCTGGGAAACCAAGCCCAAGCGCCGGTCAAGCCCCGGAAGGGGCGGCAGAACCAGGGAGAGTTCCCGCGTCGAAACCTTTTCTTTCGCCCCGCTGGGGCTCCCGCGAACCAGAGGCCCTTCTGGACCCAGGGCTGGCGCCCTGGGCTATCCCGCAAGGCGGGATCGGGCCCTCCCCGGGTCTTTTCCTCCTGGCTCACTTGGAGAACCCCTTCCATCTCGACGGAAGTGGGATTGCCAGCCGCGAGGCGCTCCATGACCGGCAAAGTCTCTGAGAAGCTTGCCCTCCGGCGTCACAAAACAATCCAGGCACCGGGCGCGCGTTTCATTGCGAATGCTCAGTACGACCTCGTAAGAGGTCTATGGCGTGGGGTAGAAGCTCGATAATGCTCTCGAGCGACTGGCAGGCGCCGCGTGGGCTGCCCGGCAGATTCACGATAAGCTTGTCGTTCCTTGCTCCCACAATCCCTCGGGAGAGCGCCGCCCTGGGAGTCTTCTTCACCCCTTCGGCCCGCATCAGTTCCGCAAGACCCGGGATTTCCTTATCGACGACCGCGCGCGTAGCCTCCGGGGTGACGTCGCGCGCTCCAAGCCCAGTGCCGCCGGAGGTGAAGACGGCATCACAATCATCACCCTCCGTCCAGGCCAGAAGCGTGCCCCGAATGCGGTCCGCATCGTCAGGCAGGACCTCGAGCGCTTGGACCAGCCAGCCTCGCTTTTCAAGCAACTCGCGAACTACCGGGCCGGACCGGTCCTCCCGGCCGCCAACCGCTGCGGCATCACTCAGCACGAGAATTCTTGCACGAAGCGCAAAGGACATAAGTGAAGCTTTCAGCCGTCAGCTATCAGCGATCAGCAAGAGCACCCCCAGGCGGTAGCTGAGAACTGAGGGTTGATAGCGGAGAGCTTCCTGAGTGAAGCCTTCAGCCGTCAGCTTTCAGCCATCAGCAAGAACACCACGCCTTCCTGCTGGATGCTGATTGCTGACGGCGTGCTTCTCATTGAAGCTGTCAGCCACCAGCTTTCAGCCATCAGCGAGAAGACCTGCCTTGCCGCTGAAAGCTGATAGCTGACGGCTGATAGCTGACGGCTTGTCTACCGCGGGGCGCGGTAAGTGCCGCTCTTCCCGCCACTCTTTTCCAGCAGCTTGATGTTTGTGATCTCGATTCCCCGGTCGATGGCCTTGCACATGTCATAAACGGTGAGTGCCGCGACAGCCACCGCCGTGAGCGCTTCCATCTCGACCCCGGTCGCTCCAGTCGAGCTCACCGTCGAAGAAAGCTCTACGCCATTCTTGCAAAAATCCGCCTTCACATCAATATGACTCAACAAAAGCGGGTGGCAAAGGGGGATCAGTTCTGCGGTCTGCTTTGCGGCGTTGATGCCGGCAATACGCGCGGTTTCAAGCGGGTTCCCTTTGGGATTTCGTTTCGCGGCGCGAAGAGCACGGGGACTCATTTTCACCAGCGCGCTCGCCGAAGCTTGGCGTAGCGTGGCGGGTTTCGCAGAAACATCCACCATGCGGATACGACCTGCTGAATCGAAATGTGAAAGATTCTTCCGCATGCTTCACTGCTCCCTCGGCATGACGTCAACCCAATCGCCCGCCGCCAACTCAGCCTGGTCGGGATGAATCACCAGAAAACAATTGGCCGCGGCACTGCCAACCAAGTCCCCCGAGCCCTGCCAGTTGACGAGTTCCACAACCGGATCGCGGTTCTGAACGCAAACTCGGGCCGGCATAAACATGGTCAGGCCGGTCCTTGGGCGGCAGGGCTTAGCCAAGCGGGCTCGAAGGAGGACCGGAGGCTCGAACCCCGTTCCGCCCAACATGGCGATGGCCGGACGAACAAATAACTCAAAGGTGACGAAAGTGGAGACTGGATTACCCGGAAGACCAAAGAAAAACCGGTCGCGAACCCGGCCAAAGACCAATGGCTTTCCAGGACGGATCGCTGCTCCCTGGAAGAAGAACTCCGCTCCCAACTCGGCCAGGACTTTTTCCACCAGATCAAACTTACCCATCGACACGCCACCGCTTAAAAGGAGCAAGTCTGAATCCAGCCCCCGTTCGACCATCTCTCGGAGGGCGTCCTCACGGTCGGGAACTATGCCAAGCCCTACGGACACGCCACCTGCTGAAGTGACCTGGGCAGAAAGGGTCACGGCATTGCTGTTCCGAATTTGAAACCATTGCGGACGCTGCTCGACAGCCACCAGCTCGTCGCCCGTAGGCAGAATGGCCACCATAGGCTGCCGGTAAACCGCAACTCTTACCTTCCCCACGGCAGCCAGCAACCCCATTTCCGCCGCCCGCACCCGCCTTCCGCGCGCCAGAACGCACGCGCCCATTGAGGCTTCACTGCCCTGAAGCACCACGTTCTCCCATGCCTGCACGCTGCGCTGGATTTCGATATGCTCGCCCAAGGACCGCGTGTGCTCGACCATCACGACAGCGTCCGCGCCAACAGGTAAAGGAGCGCCCGTCATGATCGAGACGCACTGGCCGGGGTCCACTTTCCCTTCAAGATGTTGCCCGGCAGGAACTTCTCCCACGCACCGGAGGACAGCAGGCACTGCGCTCAGGTCAGCAGCACGTAAGGCATAACCATCGCGAATGGCCCGGTGAAAAGGGGGCAAATCGCGGTCCGCCACGACATCTTCTGCCAAGACTCGTCCTCGGACCGCCTCCAACGACACTGTTTCTGCTGGAGGCATGGGATTTGCCTCGCCGATTCTTTCCTGGACAATTGATATGGCCTGTGCGTAAGTAACTACCATGAAAGCGCGGATTACTCGTGACCCCCTCACCCGGCCCGCGTCCCGATGAAGTGCATCGGGATCGCGGGCCACCCTCTCCCCCAAGGGGGAGAGGGCCAGAAATATCTCAGCACAAATGTAGAAACTCCAGGCCTCTTCGCACGTTCCTATCAGCGGGAAGCGCTTGCGACGAGGACCGCAAAACGGCTTTCGTCAAGCCAGAGAACCTGGTCGCGCTCCGGCCCCGTCGAAACCATCGCGATCTCGACGCCCACTTGGTCGGAAAGGAACCGCAAATAGTCTTTGGCCTTCTGCGGGAGCTTGGAGAAGTCCCGCAGACCGAAGGTAGGCTGCTGCCAACCCGGCAACATGCGATAGTGAACTTGCACCTTATCAAGGCATTCAACGTCAGGTGGAAAGTCGGTAAATCGCTTGCCCTGGTACTCGTATTCCAAGCCCACCGGAATCTCGGAAAGACTATCGAGGATGTCGAGTTTGGTGATAATGAGGGACTCGAGATGGTTTACGCGGGCGCTATAGCGGGCCGCCGCCACATCAAACCAACCGCAGCGGCGCGGCCGCCCGGTGACCGCGCCATACTCTCCTCCGCGTTCTCGAATCTTTTCACCCTCGGGACCCTTAGCCTCGGTTGGGAACGGCCCACTCCCCACGCGCGTGGCATAGGCTTTTGAAACGCCAACTACAGACTGGATGCGCGTTGGCCCCACGCCGGTGCCTGTGCAAGCGCCACCCGCCGTAGCGCTGGACGAGGTCACGAAAGGATAGGTTCCGTGGTCCAGGTCCAGAAGCGTACCTTGCGCACCTTCGAAGAGCACTCGCTTTCCACGGTCGATCTCGGTATTCAAATAGGCAGAGACGTCCGCGAGAAACGGCACTATGTGCTGGGCGACTTCCAAGTACCGGTCAGCCAGTGCCACCGGGTCAAGGGCGGCGCCCCCAAATAACGCCGAGGCAATACGGTTCTTCTCCGCAACGATTTCGCTGCATCGGCGGCGGAATGATTCCGGGTCGCGAAGATCGCCTGCTCGGAGCCCGCGGCGGCCGGCTTTGTCCTCATAGGCGGGACCGATCCCTTTAGCCGTCGTGCCGATTTTTCCTACGCCTCGCGCCTCTTCCGCGGCCACTTCGAGAGCTCGGTGGTAAGGCAGAATCAGGTGCGCGCGATCGCTGATGAGTAGGCGACCATCGACTCGCACACCGTTTCCCTCCACGGCCTTGATCTCGCGTAACAAGGCTTCCGGGTCAACCACAACTCCGTTTCCGATAGCGGCAGTCTTATCCGGCCGCACGATGCCTGTCGGGAGAAGCTGGAGAATGAATTTCCTTCCGTTAACGCAAACGGTGTGGCCAGCGTTGGCGCCTCCCTGGTAGCGGGCCACGATGTCAAAGTGCTCCGCCAAAGTATCGACGACCTTACCCTTGCCCTCGTCGCCCCATTGGGCGCCCACCACAACCACGTTTGCTGGCATGTTTATCCTGTCCACTTTTGGAGTGCGGCAGCTTGCTGCCGCTTTCGTGTCTCGAGCTTGCTCGAGGTCCTGCCGGAAGCAAGCTGCCGTCATAGAAAGCGGCAGCAGGCTGCCGCACTCCAAAGCCGTGCCCCGGGGAACTAGTCCTTCACCCACAGACTGGAGCGACTTGATCTTATCTTTGGAGAGCCTGCTATACGGAATCCCAGGATTTGCGCCGTCGCCAACGTACCTCCAAACGCTTCTCTGGAGACGTGGCCTGCGGGCTCCGAAAACAAGAGTAACCCACCTTTTCCGAGTGACCTCTGAATTTCTGAGAGAAACCGTTTTGCATCCGGGACCTCATGCACAACTGCAAATACCAATGCAAAATCGACCTTTTGCGCCAAATCATCAATGCAAAGGGATGTAGGCGTGCAGACGCGCAATTCAATTCTATCGATCAGTCCTGCCCTGACGGCACGTTTTTTGACTGCCCTGATCATCTTTTCCTGCAGATCAACACACACAACATGGCCGGATTCCCCAACCAGACGCGCCATCGGCAAAGTAAAGAACCCCATCCCACTTCCAACCTCCAGCACAGTCATCCCCTCATGGATGTACGGCTTCAGAATATTCTCCGGTTTGTAGAGGAGCTTCCTGAGGGGGTTCAATAACAGGTATCCGAGCCACCACGGACAGACTCTTTTGCTCATGATTTCACCTGCTCTCATGCCTCATTCTGGTCTTGCCGCTCCCGGTTCGGATCACGCAATCCCCTGCCCTTCACAAGCCTGCCGACTGGAGACAGTACCTCAGCAGAGGGCAGCTCGACCGCCCACATTCTCTCACGGTGTGAGCGGTTCCGTGGCTATAGCTCCAATTGGAAATCCAGGTTTACAGGAGATGAAAGCCCTCTCGATAACGCGGACCGCCAGCATCCTGGAAGGTCAGAGGTGCTTATCGAGCAGCTTGCTGATGGCCTCTTTAGAGGCGGCCCCCACGATCTGCTCCCGGATTTGGCCGTCTTTGAAAAGAAGCAGGGTGGGGACACCTCGGATTCTGTAACGGCTGGTGACCGTGAAGTTTTCGTCCACATTGAGTTTTCCAACCTTGGCACGGCCAGCATACGCCTCAGCAATTGTATCGACGGCAGGCGCCATCATCCGGCAGGGTGCACACCACGTTGCCCAGAAATCGACCAGAACCGGCTTGTCGCATTTCAAAACTTCCTCCTCAAAGTTCTGCTCAGAAAATTCCAGAGTATGACCGCCCGCCATCGTCTCAAAACCTCCACAGATTAGTGACCCCTGCCAATAACTTCCAGCGCAAGCCTGTTCCGTGCACTCGTCTGCCCTGCTGTCATTCTGAGTCCTTCGCTGTCATCCTGATCCCGCCCTGCGGGAGAAGGATCTCGCTCTGCCCGCTCAGGATAAACTGCGCGAAGAATCTCGCTCTGGACTTTCCCGCCGACAAACAGCAGGGCGAGATGCTTCGTCCCGACAAGTCGGGACTCAGCATGACAGTGACCCGCTATCCGTTCGAGGTCTCAGCCTCGGATTCAGGAGTGGCCTTTCCCTTCTGCAACGCTTCATAGATCTCCAAATACTGCCTTGCCGACCTTCCCCACGAGAAATCTTCTCGCATTCCGTTGCAAACCAATTGTTGCCACACCTGGGGCTGGTGATAGGCTGCGATAGCTTGGTCGATCGCGTTGAGCAACGCCGCACCGGTGTACTCGCTGAATTTAAAGCCTGTGCCCGACTGGCCGTCAAAAGCTTCAATCGTATCATCCAGACCACCAGTGGCCCTGACAATGGGCACGGTCCCATATTTCAGGCTATAAATCTGGTTCAGCCCACAGGGCTCGTAACGCGAGGGCATCAAGAACATGTCTGACCCTGCTTCAATCTGGTGCGCCAGGGTGTTGTCGTAAGCGACAGCCACCAGAAACTTGTCCGGATATCGGGCCGCCATGAACCGGAAAAGTTCTTCGTAAACAGGGTCGCCCGTTCCCAGCGCGACAATGTAAAGGTCCAAGGCCGCGAGCTGCTCCAAGATTTCCGCGATGAGGTCGAAGCCTTTCTGAGGCGCAAAACGCGAAACGATGCCGATGACCGGCCGGTCAAGCACCGGCCGATTCACTCCCATTCTTTGCAGCAGAGCCTTCTTGCACGTTACCTTGCCCGTCATATCCTTCGCACTGTAGCCGGCGGGGAGCAGCTTGTCCGTGGCCGGACTCCAGGCGTGGTAGTCCACGCCGTTCAGAATACCCCGGAGACGGTCCCTTCGCGACCGTAAGACTCCCTCGAGGCCACAGCCGAACTCGGGCGTCTGGATTTCCTCCGCGTACTTCCGACTAACCGTGGTGATGAAATCAGAAAAGACAATTCCCCCTTTCAGGAGGTTGACCTTTCCATAAAACTCCAGGAAATCCATCGCGAATAAACCTGCGTGCAAAGAAATCCGCGGCAGGATATGCGGCGGGAAAAGCCCCTGGTACCCCACGTTATGGATGGTGAAGACGACGGAAGTGTTGCGGAAGAATTCGTCGTCCTGGTAAAGAGTGCGCAAATAGATGGGAACCAGTGCCGTCTGCCAGTCGTGGCAGTGGATGATATCCGGCGGGGTCGCCGACCGCTTTATCAGTTCCAGCGCCGCGAAACTGAACGCTGCAAAACGCTCGGCATTGTCAGGATAATCCTCACCCATCTCCTGGTACAGTCCCGCGCGGTCGAAGAAAAAGGGACTCTCGACTAGAAACGTGAGGACTTTACTCGCCACACCGGCGTTCTGAATGGAGACAAACTTGTAACCGGAACCCAGCGCGATGGTCAGACTTTGCATCTCGCCTTCAGGCTTGCCGGGCTTGGTCATCCTGTAGCGTGGCAGCACAACCTCGAGTTTATGACCCAGCTTTGCCAGAGCTTTCGGCAGTGCCCCCACCACGTCTGCCAGTCCACCGGTTTTCGAGAAGGGCACACCTTCAGATGCTACAAACACAATACGCACAGAACTACCTCGTTTGGTGGCTTAAAGATCCCAGTGCCTCACTAAGCTACGTTAGAGGATGCTCCCCAGCCTTGTCAAGGGCAGACGACTTCTTGTGATCATAAGCAGACATAGTGCTCTCACTCTGACCCCGGGAAAGCTGAGAAGAGGGGGGCGATGCAATTCCAAATTGCGAATTGAATTGCATCTTCCTTCTCACCACAGCCTGCTGCCGACTGCCCTCTTTCCCCCAAGAATTGCCTCCTGCTCTTCCCCCACCTACCCCTTCTTAAGGTACAATCTCTTTCCGTGCCCCAGCCTGCTCGTCCCAAGCTTGGCCAGCATTTTCTCCGCGACCGGCGGTTTCAGCGCCGAATCGTCGAGAGCCTGGCGATCCAGTCCAATGATTTGGTCTGCGAGATCGGCCCTGGGCGGGGGGCGATGACCGAGCTTCTGGCAGCGCGAGCCCAGCAAGTCGTCGCCATTGAAGTTGACCGTGAGCTGGCGCGGATGCTTCAACAGAAGTTCTCAAACAAGCTGGGGATTGAAGTCCTAGAAGCCGATATTCTCCAGAGCGACCTCGCCACCCTTTGCCGCCGCTACCAACGGGAGCGGTGTTTCGTTTTCGGGAATTTGCCCTATTACATCACTTCGCCAATCCTTCATCACCTCTTGGATTTTGCCGGCTCGATCAGCGGCATAGGACTCGTGGTGCAGCGGGAGGTCGCCGACCGGCTCAGCGCCTTGCCCGGCTCGCGCCATTATGGATATTTGACGGTCCTGACGCAGCTCCATACGAACCCGCGCATCGAGTTCGGAATCCCCCCGGGGGTATTTTCGCCTCCGCCCAAAGTCGATTCTGCCTTGGTCACCTTTCAGATGAAGGGAATCCAGCTCCCGGCCGAGCAGCGGAAAGCGCTCCTGGAGTTCGTGAAGTTGTGCTTCGCGCACAAGAGGAAGAACCTGCTGAATAACCTCGCACCAGTTTACCCGCGCCAGCGCGTGGAAACAGAGCTGGCAGGTCTTAAACTACCTCAAAGCATTCGGGCAGAACAGTTGGCGGTCGAGCAGTTTGAAAAGCTCCTTGCGCGCTTACACTAGGGTAGAGGGATCTTCCATCTTTTCCACTTATCTCGCTTTTTTGAAGCTTTCTGCGCCGGCGACGTCATGTTACCGTGTGTTTTCAACGGGTTATAAGAATGCCGCAGATATGCTGAAACGCGCATATGTGGGGCATATTGACACGCTTCGCGCTTCGCCCGCTTAATAGTACGCTATACGCATAGCCTATCACAGTATGACACGCTCAATAATCTGTCAATGCGGCTTGAGTCCGCACCACCCCTTAGCCCCTCCCGCCGCGGCGGGAGGGGAGTTCCATATTCCCCTCCTTTGTTAAGGAGGGGGCGAGGGGGTGGTTAGGGTTGGGGCACGGCTAGGCTCGACAGGAATTGCCTGACCGCAATCTCATATTGTTCCGTCGCCTGATTAAAACCTTCGCCGTGGCGGTGGCCGGGCAGGACGATCAGAGCTTTGTTCGGGCTGGCTGCGTGGGAATAAAGGTCTCGAGCAATGGAAGGAGGCATCCTGCGATCATCCTGGAGAGCGACGAAGAGAATGGGACGACTACCGATGCGGATCACCGCGTTGACGAGGTCAAAGTCGGAAGGGCGAAAACCTCCCCGCCAAGCGATCCCATGGACAATTTCATTGGCGAAGGGAAAGCTCGGAAGATGAAAGAATAGCTTCCAGTGGTGTTCGACAGTGGCCCGCAAGGAGAGGAAAGAACTGTCGGAGATTACGGCTGCAACGTCGGGCGACTCAGCCGCGGCCATCAGAGCGGCCGCCGCACCCATCGAAACGCCCCACAAGATCACAGGGCGCGGCGCCCCTTGTTGGTAAAGGGCACAGCGAACAGCGGCTATCACATCCAAACGCTCTTTGTACCCCAGTGTCGTCCGCTCGCCTCCACTCGCTCCCTGGTGCCTGAGGTCAAAAAGCAAGCCATCGTAACCCAGTGCGTGGCCGAAGGCCGCCATCGGCAACATCTCGATGCGCGTGCGGTTCAGCCCGTGGCAATAGACAATCGTGCCGCGCGCCCCGCTCGTGACAGGGACATACCAGCCCTTGAGCAGCACGCCATCACTCGAGGGGAACTCGACCCATTTGAAATTCATTCGGTACGATATGGGAGTCTTCCCATCGTTTGGGTCGGGGTAGTGATAGCGCCCCGTGGTGCCGATGTTTACGATGAACCAGGGAACGAAGAGAAAGAAGAAACCGGCGGCCAGCGCAGCCAGTATCAATATCACGTTTCGGACGATTTGCCAGATTCTTCGCTTCGACACCAATCGACCCTCCCAGGAGCCAGAAGACAGCAAGTAGGCAGTAAGCAGAAACTAGAAACTGGAAATTAGAAACTGGAAACTAGTGTAGTGTCCCATAATTACCTTGACTTATACAGATAAGGCCAGTATGCTTGAGGACATGAGCCGAGTCGCAGCTCCGATTATTCTGTCGGCCGAGGAACGGACCGCCTTGGGGGCGTGGTCCA
>Ga0208321_1000074_pt1 | contig 122620 bp, 103 predicted proteins | sample June2015DPH_4_15_FD_184692 | JGI IMG/M metagenome (GOLD analysis project Ga0208321, IMG submission 184692) | Peatland microbial communities from SPRUCE experiment site at the Marcell Experimental Forest, Minnesota, USA - June2015DPH_4_150... | ecosystem: Environmental > Terrestrial > Soil >...
GGCGCGACCGCAAACTCTATTTGACCGGGATTGTCGGTGGCTACTGGAATACAGTTTGCCGTCCCGGCAAATCCACCTTTTTTGTGGGCGGGCTATTTGTGTTTCTCATTCTCTTCCGTCTCGCCGGATTACAGGGGCTGGCTGACGGCGACGCGATGAGGTGGATGCTCAAGGCGAAGATCATCCACCTCTACACCGGGAGCGAGATGGTGCAATGGTTTTCCAATCCGCGCCTGGCGTATGCGCATCTGGATTATCCGACACTCGTGCCTTCGCTGCATGCAGCCACGTATGACTCGCTCGGGCATGTGGATGAATTTGTCACCAAGTTCTGGCCCACCTGGATGCTGCTGTTTCTTCTGGTCGCTTTAGCCTCGTTGAACCGTGCCGGAAAAAGCCGGTTCCATGCCTCGTCATTTGCACTCCTGGGTTTATTGTTGTTACCGGCGGTGCAAAGATACGTCCAGTGGGAAGGCAGCACCCTGCCGATGATCTTCTTCACCGTGATGGGCTTCGTGCAATGTGCTTTCTGGCTGGTGGGAAAAGACCGCGCCCGGCTTGGGCTGGGTCTGACACTGTTATTTGGTGGAGCCATGACACATCTCGAGGGGTTTATTTTTCTGGCGTTGGTGGGAGGCTGGATTTTACTGCTGCCTTCGGCCCGACCCTCATTGAAACCGTCGTCACGCGTCTGGCGGGTGCTGGCGTTCTGTTTTCTGGCGGCCCTGCCCTTCGTCTGCTTGCGCGTCCAGATACCGGTTTTGAACTACGAATCGGGTTGGGCCGGTTACGCTCTGCACAATCCCGGCACCATGCTTTCGAACTGGCCCGGCATTTTCATGATTCTGCTCGCCCGATTGTTTTTAAGCCCCGACTTCGCCAACTGGAGTGATGAAGGCGGACGACTCCACTGGGTCGGCAGATGGGATGGTCTTTCATCGTTGTATAATCCTTCGACCCTCGGACTGGCTTGGCTGTGCCTGTTGCTGACGGTTGCGCTCTGGTTAGCCGTTCCCGCCCGGCGCCCGGTTGTTGCATGGATGCTAGCGATGCTGGTCGGCGCCACGGCCGCGTTGAGCGGAGTGTTTGTCAGCTTTGTCAGCATCAAGGGTCTAAGCGAAGCGGTCTATTTAACCAATGATGTGACCGGAGGACGGTATCTTCTTCCAGTGTTATTGGCTTGGTTTGCCACGACACTGACCATGTTTTTTGCGGATCTGCCTTCGTCTGCATCAACTCCAGGCACGGATGCGACCCTTCCTTGCTCACCGGCATCCGTCGGGTCTCCCGTTGGTGGGGAAGCCGGCCCGAAGACGTTGAAAAAATAGCGCGGATGTCCGGGTGATTTGTAGCCGCGGACGTCAGTCCGCGCTCATCAGAAGAAGTTTGCGCCGACGGATGTCGGCGTCTACTGCGTTTTTCGTCTTTAATCATTGGCGCCGCGAACGGGCATGGCAGGACATCTGCCAGGGTCCATGCTTGACTGAAATGGCGCACTCTTTACAGTGCTCCGGTCTGCGCAAGACTCTTTTAATCAGCATGCGCTTTTGAATTCCATGAATAGTCGTTGGGCAGCCATCGTCGCGGCATCCCTGGTAGCTTTTGCCAGCCTCGTGATAACCTGGCAGGTCAGGCATTACAATGATGTTGCGGATCCGTATCCGTCCCTGGCGATGTCCATTCTTCGAGGGGAACAATTGGCGGTGATTTCTGATATTTCGGAAAGAGACGGCCAAATCACTTCAGAATCCGGAAGAGATCGGCACATTGATTTAGTGCTGCCAAAAGATGCGCGTATTTTCATAACGGATATGATCGGACCCACCAACTACGGCAAGACTGGGTTTTATTTTTGGACGACCTATTACTTGTTTCCGCGTGAGGTGGGAACGAGCCTGGATCATATAACCCGCATAACCAAGGACGGCTTTCTCGGCAAGACATCCGAGTCCGATCAGGGAATTCTCACCAACGGATTCGATGTAAGAATGGATATTATATCTGACATTGGGACTATCAGACCACTTGGCAACCTTCCCCTCAGAGACCCGGTCAATCCGGATTGGTTTGACTCAAATTCCGACCTTGTCATTGCTTTTCTACTTCCTTTGTTGACCACCCTGGCGGGGATATGGCTGTTTCGTTTTTTGTTTCCCATGCTGAGTGAGCGGATGCCGTTGCTGGAACAACTGGCGTATGGTCTGGGTCTGGGAATGATGGCCGTGGCGGCACTCACGCTGGGCGTCAAATTGTGCGGTTTTCACGGGCGGGGGCTGATTCTCATTGTAACTGCCGTTGGGGCAATTGCGGAAATATGGCGCGACCGCAAGGTCCTGTTAACAAAGATTACTGACAGCTACTGGAAGTTGGTTCGCAGTCCCATTACGGCCATCTTCGTGATAATCGGGTTGCTGGTGTTTCTGATTCTTTTCCGCATCGTCGGGCTAGAGGGGCTGGTTGACGGCGACGCGATGAGGTGGATGCTCAAGGCGAAGATAATTCACCTCTACACCGGAAGCGAGATCGTGCAATGGTTTTCCAACCCGCGTCTGGCATATGCGCATCTGGACTATCCGACGCTCGTGCCCTCGCTGCATTCGGCCACGTATGACTCGCTCGGTCATGTGGATGATTTTGTCACCAAGTTCTGGCCTACCTGGATGCTGTTCTTTCTTCTGGCCGCCCTGGCCTCCCTGAACCGTGCCGGGAACAATTGGCGGCATGTCGCATCATTCGCTCTCCTGGGTTTGTTGCTTTTGCCGGCCACCCAAGAGTACGTTCAATGTGAAGGCAGCACCCTGCCGATGATCTTCTTCACCGTGCTGGGCTTCGTGCAATGTGCTTTCTGGCTGGTGGGAAAAGACCGCGCCCGGCTTGGCCTCGGGCTGACGCTTTTATTTGGGGCGGCCATGTCAAAGTTTGAAGGTTTCATATTTCTGGCCCTGGTGGGAAGCTGGCTGCTGCTGCTGCCTTCGGCGCGGCCTTCGTTGAAGCTGTCGCCGCCCTTCTAGCGGATACTGGCGTTCTGGGTTTTGGCGATCCTGCCCTACGTCTGCTTGCGCGTCCGGATACCTTCTTTGGAATATGAAACGGGTTGGGCGGGTTACGCCCTGCACAATCCCGGCGCCACGGTATTGAACTGGCCCGGCATTTTCATGATTCTGCTCACCCGATTGTTTGTGAACCAGGATTTCGCCAACTGGAGTGATGCAGGCGGACGGTTTCACTGGATCGGCCGATGGAATGGTCTTTCATCATTGAATAATCATTCGACACTCTGTCTGGCCTGGCTGTGCCTGTTGCTGACGGTTGCGCTCTGGTTTGCTGTTCCCGCCCGGCGCCGGGTCGTCGCTTGGATGCTCGCGATGCTGATGGGCGCCGCAGCGGCGTTCAGCGGGATATTTGTCAGCTTTATCGGCATCAAAGGTCTAAGCGAAGCGATTAATTATACCGTTGATGTGGCTGCGGGACGATATTTATTGCCCATGCTGCTGGCGTGGTTCGCCACCATCATGACCATGTTTTTTGCCGAGTCGCCTTCGGCCACCACTGCTGACCGGAGCCTCCCAGTGTTGAAACACGGTTACTGGCTGGCAGTTGGCGCGGTTTTGATATTGGTTTTAGGAGTATTTGTCTTGCCGAAAAATGAATCTCCTTTGCCGGAGAATCCGTTGCAAAGTGCAACGGCTGCAAATTCCCTGAACGGTTCCGAAGACAACTCACTCGAAAATCCCGAGTTGCAGAAGAGAATGGCACAGGCCATTCAGTTGGACAAGGCTGGAAAGTTCGCCGAGGCTCTTCAAGCGTATCGTGAGGCCGCCCGCCTCTATCCCAATGAGCCTATGGCATTGAACAATCTGGCCTGGAGCCTGGCGGCAAATCCCCGGCCGGAATTGCGTAACGGCAAGGAAGCTGTGCAGCTTGCCAGCCAGGCGGTCGAGTTGACCGGCCAGCAACAAGCGATTCCCCTGGCGACTCTCGCTGCCGCCTATGCCGAAGACGGCCAGTTTGACAAGGCCGTTGAAATGGCTAAAAAGGCGTGCGCCATCGCCTTGTTGAACGACCACCCGGAAATAGCCGCGGTAAACGAACAATTGTTAAAACTATATTCCGCAGGCAAAGCGGTCGGCTTGACGAATGGACCGTAGCGGGAGTCCCTTTGCGACGAGAACTGAATGCAAAAAGGCCGACGAAGTCGTTCCAGCCTCCGCTACCAATCAGGAACGAAGGCATCTTGCGACGAGAGCGGCGTTGGGTTCGCAGCTCGTTTAACTGAGAATTCAACGCTGTTTTGGTCGCACCATTCAATTCTGCGGAGTGACGAAACTTGGCTGCCGGAATGGAACGGCAACCTGGGCGGAGTGCAGCGGTGGCGCAGTTCGGTCGCGGCGGTGTTTTGGGGCAAGCCAGTCTTTCGGCTTGTCGGCAGCTTGGCATTACCGGCGTCACGCTCCACAGCTACCGTTATGCGTGGGCGGAACGGGCCAAGACAGTCGGCTACCCGGAACGGTTCGCACAGGAGGCATTAGGGCACAACAGCAAAGCGGTTCATCGCGCCTACGCGAAACGCGCCCTGATGAAAATTCCGTCACTGGAAGATTACGAAAAACATGTAGGAACAACTCACGCGTGAATCCACGTTAAATTCGCAGGGTTGAAAATAAGATTGACAAAGGTTTGAAGATGTGAAACGGTAAATTTGTTACACAAAAGTGTAAGTCATGAAACTGCTGCTGTTGCTGCTGTTGTTGACACTGCCCATCGTGGCTCAAGCCCAATTCACTTTTACTACCACTAACGGCACGATCACCATCACGGGATACACTGGTCCGGGTGGTGCGGTGACCATCCCCAGCACGATCAACGGCCTGCCGGTCACCAGCATCGGGGACCGTGCGTTCTATAACTGCACCAGCCTGATTAGCGTGACGATCCCCAACAGCGTCACCAACATCGAGGACGGATCGTTCAATTACTGTCCCAGCTTGACGACAATAACAGTGGATATCAACAATCCCGCTTACAGCAGCGTGGCTGGGGTTTTGTTCAACAAGAGCCAAACCACGCTCATCCAATATCCAGGCGGTATAGCCGGAGCCTACACGATCCCCAACACTGTCACCAACATCGAGGCATATGCGTTCGAAGACTGCACCAACCTAACCAGCGTCATGATTCCCGACAGCGTCACCGCCATCGGAGATGTGGCGTTCGATAACTGCACCAGCCTGAGCAGCGTTACGATCCCAAACAGTGTCACCAGTATCGGAGGCAATGCGTTCTCTTTCTGCACCAGCCTGACCAACGTCACGATCCCCGGCAGCGTTGCCATTATCGGAAGCGCGGCATTCGAAGAATGCACCAGCCTGACCAATGTGACGATCGGAAATGGTGTCACCAGCATAGGAAACGGTGCGTTCAATATCTGCGCCAGTCTGAACAACGTCATGATTCCCAACAGTGTCACTAACATCGGGGATGGGGCGTTTGCTTGGTGCACCAGCCTGACCAGCGTCACGATCGGCAACGGGGTTACCAGCATCGGAGGCCCTACGTTCGGTGTGTTCGCTTACTGCACCAGCCTTAGCAGCGTCACGATCCCCAACAGCGTTACCAGCATCGGGGCCAATGCGTTTGATCACTGCACCAGTCTGACCCACATCACAATCCCCATTAGCGTCACCAGCATCGGAGCCTGCGCGTTCGTTAGCTGCACCAGCCTGTCCAGCCTCACGATTCCCAACAGCGTCACCAACATCGGGGACTTGGCCTTCGCTTGGTCCACCAACCTGGCAGGAGTCTATTTCCAAGGGAACGCCCCCAGCCTTGGTTCGTATGTGTTTGAAAACAAAGTGACCGTCTATTATTTGCCGGGGACCACGGGCTGGGGCTCGACCTTTGGTGGTCGTCCGACAGCGCTATGGCATCTTCCGTACCCGCTGATTCTGAACTACGAACCAAGTTTTGGGATTCGGACGAATCAGTTCGGTTTCATCATCTCCTGGGCAACCAACATCTCCGTCGTGGTGGACGCCTGCACGAACCTGGCCAATCCCGGCTGGTCTCCGGTGCGAACCAACACCCTCACCGGCGGCTGGTGTTATTTCAGCGATCCCCAGTGGACGAATTATCCCGCCCGTTTCTATCGCCTCCGCTCGCCGTGACGTAGCTGTTCTGCGACGAATTCACCGGATGGTTTTTCTTGGCGGCATTTCTCTTTTGCCAGTGCTGATTCAACGCATTCGTGACCTTCGCCAGCCACGCCCGGTCTTGGACCTGTTCCAGCAGTTCCGACGCGGCAAAAAACTTGATGCCGTTCGCTGCAGGATTCCCCAACGGCTTGAGCAGGCGCGCGGTGATGAGGATCGGCACATCATGCGGCTGGTAATTAAGCACCCAGCCAGCCGCAGTGATCTGCAGTCTGTGGGACTGCGCGAATCTGAACGGGTTGAAGTTTTACTAGCGGGTACCATGGAATTGTTGGACGATACCGTTCATGAAATTGTCCCCGCATCCGTGTAACCGCGATGACCTGCTCCCAGTCGCCTGTGCCAGGCTGGCTGACGATGGCAGCGAGTGTCGTGCATCATCTTTGCACCGGTGAAGGCGATGAAATCTGAAACCCAGCAAGGCAGATCAAACATTTGAAACGGCAGACTGAGTTGAATCTGCGAATCCGGAAAAAGGAGATTTCCGGTGTCATCGCTTTGGCGGGGCTGCTCCTCCTGTTGCAGTTCTGCGCGTCCTGCCGTTCCACCGCACCCTTCCCGTCCGTTGACTTGTCCGAACCGGGCTGGCGGGTCCAACAAGGCCAGGCCGTCTGGAAATTCGCGAAGAACAAACCTGAACTGGCAGGGGAAATTACTTTTGCGCAGCACGCCGATGGACGGTGTCTGATGGAATTTTCCAAAACGCCGTTCCCGCTGGTACAGGCGAAGGTCAGCGTCACGCGATGGGAGATTGAATTCCCGCCGCAGAAACTTCACTTCAGCGGCGGCGGCCAACCTCCGGCGCGGCTGATGTGGTTGCAATTGATGCAGGCATTGACCGGAAAGCCGGTGGCGCCGCCGTGGCATTTTGAATTGCGCCCCAATGGCGGCTGGCGGCTGGAAAACCCGCTTCGGGGCGAAAGCGTGGAAGGATACTTGGAGCCATGAAATCCCGGTGGCGTCTCGCGTGGTGGGGTTTGTTGCTCCTGCTCCTTGGCCTGGGGTTGAGCCGGCTGCGGTTTGACGCGGAGATTTTGAATCTGCTGCCCACCGACCAGCCGACGGTGCAGGGCTTGAAGCTTTATCAGGAACACTTCGCCAACGCCCGGGAACTCATCATTACCCTGCGCGCTCCCGACGGCGAGCAGGCGGAACGGCTGGCGGGCGCACTGGCGACGCGCTTGCGGCAGGAAACCAATCTCATCGCTGGCGTGTCGTGGCAGGCACCGTGGATGGAACATCCCGAACAGGCGGCGGAGATCGTGGCGTGTCTGTGGTTCAATCAGCCGCCGGAATCCTTTGGCACGCTGACCAACCGGCTCGCGCCCGACCAGCTTCAGTCGGTCCTGGCGGAGACGCGCGAAGTGCTCGCCACGTCGCTCTCGCCGATGGACATCGCCCGGCGCGCGTTCGATCCCTACGACCTGCTCAGCGTGCCCGCGCTGGCCAATTTCAGCGGGCTTTCCGCGGAACAAGGTCAACGGGCGTTTGCCTCGGCGGACGGAACCTTCCGGCTGATTTACGTCCAGGCGCGAACCGACCTCGGCGGTTATCGCGAGTGTGCGAGCTGGTTGAAAGCGGTGCAGGACGCGGTGGCGAGCGTTCGCACCAATCAAGCGGATTGGGCCGGGGTGGTGCTGCGTTACACCGGGCGGCCGGCGTTTGTGACGGAAATCGCCACCCACATGCAGCGCGACTTGAGCGGTTCGGTGACGGCCACGGCGATAATCATCGCGCTGTTGTTCTGGCTGATGCACCGGCGCTGGCTACCGGTGTTGTGGCTGCTGGCGTTGCTGGCGTTGATTCTCGTCGCCACGATTGCGCTGGGCGGTCTGATTTTGGGACCGATTTGCGTGGTGAGCATGGGCTTCGCGGCGGTGTTGCTGGGACTGGCGGTGGATTACGCGGTGGTGCATTACCAGGAGGCTCTGGCGCATCCGCAATTGTCGGTGCCGGAGATCCGCCGCGCCATTGCGCCGAGTATTCTGTGGGCGGCCATCACCACAATCAGCGCGTTTCTGGTGTTGAATTTCGGCGGGCTGCCCGGCCTGGCGCAGCTCGGTTCGCTGGTGGCCATCGGCGTGGCACTGGCCGCGCTGGTCATGGTGATGGCGTATCTGCCGCCGCTGTTTCCGGGACGGCGGAACGCGCCGGCCCATCTGCCCAAACCGGCGTGGTGGACGTTTCTGCTGCCGCCGAAAGAAACGGCCGCCGCACCACCAAATTCAATGGGATCGTCCGGCTCACGCGCCGCATTTGGGGGCACGATCCTCGTCCTGATTTTTACGGGCGCGGTGTTGTCTGTCCGCCAGCCGCAGTTGGACCGGACCGCAAATGCGTTGCGCCCGCAACAAGCCGAGGCGGAGACGGCTCTGAATGAACTCACGGCGTCCATGGGCATCCCGCGCGACCCGATTTGGGTCATCGTGGGCGGCAGCGACGAAGGCCAGGTCTATGAGCGTCTGTGCAAGGCAGAGGCGCTGCTGAAGCGGGCGGTTTCAAACGAGATGATCAGCGGCTACCTGCTGCCGACGGCGCTGTGGCCACGCCCGGAATGTCAGGCGGCCAACCGCGCAACAGCCAGCTTGCTGGGCGCGCAGGGCCAGTTGCTGCGCGAGACGGCGGTGCGCGCCGGTTTTGAAACCAACGCCTTGTTCCTGACCGAGGAACTGGTGCGCGCCTGGGCGCGCATCGGAGACAGTTCCGGCGTCGTCTGGCCGACTAACTCGATGAGCCGGTGGGTGCTCAAACAATTTGTTGCCCGCACTCCAAACGAGTGGCTGGCGATGGGATTGGTCTATCCGGCCACCAATCACGTCGCCAGAGCGTCACTGGCGGATTTGTCGGCGCAAATGGCGCCGGACCGGATTTTGCTTTCCGGCTGGGAATTGTTGGGCGCCACAACGCTTCAGCGCGTGCAAGGCAGGCTGTGGCTGCTCGTGGTCCCGATGGTCGGGCTGGTGCTGGTTTCGCTGTGGCTGGCGTTTCGGCGCATCACCGAGGTGCTGCTCGGCGTGGCGGTGCTGCTCCTGAGTGGCCTCTGCCTGCTGACGACGATGGCCCTGGCCGGCTGGTCGTGGAATTTGCTGAACCTGATGGCGCTGCCGCTGGTGCTGGGCACCGGCGTGGACTATGGCATCTTCATCCAACTGGCCCTGCGCCGGCACGGCGGCGACACGCGATTGGTGCGGCGTTCAGTGGGCCGCGCGCTGTTGTTGTGCGGCGGAACGGCCATTACCGGGTTTGGTTCGCTGGCGTGGTCCGGCAATGCCGGCATGGCCAGCCTGGGCAAAGTGTGCGCGGTGGGAATCGCCGCCAACATGCTGATCGCGATTTTCCTGCTGCCCGCCTGGTGGGCGTGGGTGAATCGGAAGGCTGAAGGCAGAAGGCTAAAGGCTGAAGGAAATCCGAAGTCCGAAAACGGCGATGGGCTATCACGCGTAGCGTCAGGCCCTGCCCTCAACCCTCAACCACCTGTCCTCCATAGCCCCGGCGACGGAGGATCAACCCTCAACCCTTCATCTTTCTATCGCGCCGGGCTGTGGCGGCTCGGGTTGGTCGTCGCGCGGATTTTGCCGGCCTTTGTCTTCAACGCTTTTTGCCTGCTCATTGCGGAATGCTACTACCGGCTCCACCGTGAGCGGCGGGAGGCGGTCTTTCAAAACCTGTTGCCGGCGTTGCAAGGCGACCAGGCGGCGGCACGCAGAACCGCGCACCGGCTCTTTCGCCAATTCGCTTTGAAAATGGCGGACGTATGGCGCTACGAGAGCGGCGTCCTGAAGCAAAACTGGTTGAATGAACAGAAGGATTGGGACCACTTCGAAGCCGTCAAGGCGCGGGGACAGGGCGTCCTGCTGATCACGCCCCACCTCGGTAATTGGGAACTCGGCGGGCCGCTGCTGGCCCATCACGGCTACAAACTGCTGGCCCTCACCCAGGCCGAACCCGACGACGCCCTCACTCAACTCCGCATGACATCGCGCGCCCGGTGGGGCATTGAGACGCTCGTGGTGGGCACCGACGGTTTTGCCTTCGTGGAAATCATCAAGAGGCTTCAATCGGGCGCCATCGTCGCAATGCTCATTGACCGTCCGCCTGCGCCCAGCGCCGTGACCGTGGAGCTTTTTGGACAACCCTTTCAGGCTTCTGTCGCCGCCGCCGAACTGGCGCGGGCTTCGGGCTGCGCGCTGCTGGGTGTCACGCTCACACGTTCCGGCGCCGGCTACACCGCCCACGTCCTCCCGGAAATCACTTACGACCGCCGGGCGCTGGGTACACGCGAAGCGCGCCGGGAACTCACCGGAAAAATCATGCGTGTATTTGAGCCGGAAATTCGCCAGCATCTGGATCAATGGTATCACTTCGTTCCCATCCGGCCGGAGAAAACGTAGCCGCAGCGTTTCCCCTGTGGGGCACGTTGTCCGCCTTGCTGTTCCTCGTTGCCGTCCTCTCCGCCCGCGCCGCCGAGCAGAGTCCCGTTCTCGATACCTGGTTTTCCGCGCAGACCAATCTCCACAGCTTTACCGCGGACGTTATTCAAACGCGGACCCTCAAAGTGCTTTCGCAGCCGCTGGTGTCCACAGGCAAGGTCTGGGTGGTCATTCCCAACCGGTTCCGCTGGGAAATCGGCCAGCCCGCGCAAACCATCGCGCTGCGCCAGCCCGACACACTGTTCCTCATTTACCCCCGGCTGAAGCGCGCCGAGAAATACCCGCTCAACGACAACCAACCCGGTCCGTGGCGCGACGCGCTGGCGCTGCTGGACGCGAGCTTCCCCCGCAGCCGGGCGGACCTCGAATCGCGCTTCCGCGTGCTGTCAGTCACTCAAACCAACGCGAACTGGGAAATAACGCTGCAACCAAAAAATGCGCTGGCCCGCCAGATGATGGCGGAAATCGGCATCACCGTTCGCACGAACGATTGTTTGCTCGCCGCCACGGAAATGAAATTCGCGGACGGCTCCCGCATGAGAAACGACTTCACCAACGTCGTGCTGAACCCGGTGCTCGGCGAAGAAATCTTTGACGCAAAGCTGGATCCCGGCGTCACGGTGGTCGAACCATTGCGGCAGTGACATGATCTTCGCGGGTCATCGGGAAACGCGCCAGCGTCGTGGAGTGCGGCGGTCCTCCTCCGCTCTTTGCATGTGGCCTCGACCCTTAACTGCGAGTACAGGAGGAACTTCATCGCACCACTCCAAAGCGCCAGAGGACTGGCGCACTCCAAGACGCTTCGCGTAATTCGCAGGTCATCGTGAAACGCACCAGCGTCCTGGAGTGCGGTGGCCCTCCGCCGCTTTCACCCTGACAAGCAACTTCCTTTTACGCTTCACACCTGACACCGGTCCCGGCATCGTAACCTCATGCCCGAACCCCGGACGCCCTGGCCGCATGCGCCCACGCATCAGCTTGCGACGCGCGGGACTTACTTCGTTACAGCGGCAACCTACCACAAGGCGCATCATTTTTGCGGCGCGCGGCGACTGCGCGTGTTGCAGCGCGGCCTGCTCACGGTGGCGCAACAATTCGGCTGGCAACTGGAAGCCTGGGCGGTCTTTTCCAATCATTACCATTTTGTCGGCCATTCGCCCGCCGCCGCCGCCGACGCCACCAGCTTGAGCGCGATGTTGAGCCTGCTGCACGTCAAGATGGCGGGTTGGGTGAACAAACTCGATGCCACTCCTGCACGACAGGTTTGGTTCAACTTTCGGGATACGCGGCTCACGCACCAGCGCTCGTATCTGGCGCGACTCAACTATGTGCATCAAAACGCAGTGAAACACGGACTCGTGCCGGTAGCTTGTCAGTATCCGTGGTGCTCCGCAGCGTGGTTTGAACGAACGGCCTCTCCGGCGATGGTGAAATCCATCTACCGCTTCAAGACGGAGCGCATGGCAGTGGGGGATGAATTTGAAACCGATCCTGATTGGCAGGCATAACGAAAAGCGCCAGAGGGCTGGCGCACTCCAGGACGCTTCGCGACTGCTGTAGCGCATGGAATCTCGCGATAGCGTCAGATCAACGAGGGGTGTCACCGCGCCGGTGTTCGAGAAACCGCTTGCGCCATTCCACGCGCGAAATTTTGCCGCGCAGGCTTCGGCTCAGGGTATCAACGAACCACCATTCCCGCGGTACCTGCCAGGCCGGAAGCCGGGCGAGCAGCGATTGTTTCAAATCCTCTGCCGTGACGGGTTCGTTGGAGACAATGCACGCCACGATGTTTTCACCACGGTCCGCATCGCTGCTCGGCACGCCAAAGACGAGACACTCCCCGACGGATTTGTGCAGCCGCAGCGCCTCCTCGATGTGGGCTGGCGAAATCTTCCGCCCCGCCACGTTGATCTGGTCGTTCAAGCGTCCGCGCAGATGGACAAGTCCATGTTTCAATTCCGCGAGGTCGCTCGTTTGAAAACGTCCGGCTCCCAGCGCGGGAGCCGCCTCCGGCCAATACGTCTCGCCCACGGCCCGGCTGCGCACTTCCAGACAACCGTCCTCGTTGACGGTCAGTTCCACATTTTGCATGGGCGCACCGACGCAGGTGTCGTCCGTGCGCGGAAAGTCCGTGGCGTCGAAAGCAATGCCGCCACACTCGGACGAACCGTAAAAGTTGTGAATCTTGATTCCGCTCGACTCGAAAACCACCTGTTCCAAGCCCGCCGGCAGCGGCGCGCCCGCCGAAATCGCGAGGCGGATGTTGCGCGGAATCGCTCCGGCCTCGTGCCACGCGCGCCAGAGCGCGGGGACTCCGGGCAGAGTGAGGGCTGGTTCTCCTCTGGCCGCGCGGCGGATTGCCTCCGGCAATGGCGACGGCGCAATAATCAAGGGAATGCCGTGCAACAGGAGAGGCAACACCAGGTTCGAGAACCCGTAGGAATGGGCCAGCGAAATGGCGCCGAGGTTGGGCCAGTCCGGACGCAGTCCCATCGTGGCCACGATATTCGCGGCATCGGCGGCCAATTGCTCCGCGGTGAACGCCACCGCGCGTGGCACACCGGCGGTGGCGGAAGTGGTTTTAAGGTGAACACAGGGTGCGGGCGGCAGTGGAACCGCCGGCGGCGACTGGTCCGGTTCCAGCGGACAAACGATGGAATGAGACTGCCACGCGCGGAGCACGGTGAGCACGAATTCAGCGGTGTGCCCTTGCGGATAAACGATTGCGCCTGACCGGTTGGGAGAGCTATCCGCCGCGCACACCAGTTCGGCGAAACTCCATTGCCGACCCGAAGAAAGCTCGCGAAGCGCGACGTCTTTCCCCCGCTCTTGTGCCACTTTGCGCCAGCGTTCGTAAAGCATTGTCAGGTTCGTAACTCATGGCTAGTCTTCGGCGCAAGCATGATTTCGCAAGCATCGCGCCCGCAACGACAGTTCCAGTTTGAGCGAGACACATTTGCTTTTGCGAATGGACTGGTCTGGGAATACCGATTCGATCCGGCAACGGGCAAAACAACCACCTTCCGCAATGAACCGGCACCCGCTTACGCCCATCGTTGTTTTGTCATGGTGCGCTCGGCGCGGCAGTTCTTCTATCACGCGCGGTTTGAGCCGGCCCGGGCGGTGGCCGATGAGCGGACTTACCACGGACTGATTCGTGAAGTCGTTTCCCGCAGTCCGCGCCGGCCCAGCGCGGACCCGGACAAACTGCTGATTCCCGGCTACGACAGCCTGCGGTCGTTCAGCCAGGCGCAGGCGCCGCTCTTGCAGGCGGAGTGCGGCGGAGCGTGGCAATCTTATTTCCTGCGCAGTCATTGGCGGATGATTTTGCCGATGTCACGCGGGCATCAGGAGCGCATGGCCCGGCATTTGGTGGAGGTGTTTCCGAAGCGGATTGCGCCCATCGTTCACCTGGTGCGCTTCCCGCAACTCACCATCAACCACGGCATCGTGTTGTTCGATTTCACCGAGACGGGAGCGGAAATCCGATTCGCAGCCTACGACCCGAATGTTCCGGATCATCCGGTGGAACTGACTTACAACCGCGCAAAAAGAACGTTCTTCTTCCCGCGCAATCATTATTGGAATGGCGGACGCGTGGACGTGGTGGAGGTGTACCGCGGCTGGCTCTACTGAGAAGGGGCGGGCACATTCACCGCCGGGTCGGGTCGGCGCCGGCCGGGTTGCCAGAAAACCAGACCGAAAAAGACCAGTCCACACCCGTTGATGCCGGCAATGTAGCCCAGCTTGTAACCCCGGCCTGTGTTCGTCGTTGCGTAGATCGGAACGTCCCATCCCAAGAGCAGACTGGGCGCCGCCACCGGCATCAAGGCGCCATGCAAAGCCCCCATCCAGAAGCCCGCCGTCTGGTCCGGACGGTAGAACCGGGGTGCGGCCCAGTTGTAGGCCAATCCGAAAATCAGCCCTGCGCCCACCAGACTGACGATCTTTAGGGACCATTTTCGCAACCTAAATGACCCGGCTGAATCTTGCGCTTGCGATGGAGTGACAGACGCCATGGATGCAAAGCTTGAGGGTGGAAGACTGACTACAGCAAGAATCATTTTTGCTGCGACAGTTCCGGCAGTCGCGCGGGAAGACCTTCGGAAAAGCGCAGGAGCAGATTGTGTCCGATTTTATCGTCCCAGTTGAAGTTGCTGGAAAGCACCACCACCGCAATGCGTTTGTCCACATTGAGTCCGATGTAACCATTGTATCCCGAAACCATGCCGTGCTTGTAAAGGAGTGTCACCCGGCCGTTGTCGAAGTGGTTGACCAGCCAGCCGAGCGCCACGTCTTCGTCGGGCGTCTTGAGCTGGACCTGATGCGTCTCGGCCAGGCGTGGTTCAAGCGGGTCGTTGAGCAATCCCAGGTTCGCCCGGGCGAAGATCAGCAAATCGTTGACGGTGGAATACAGCCCCCCGGTGGCCCGCATGATTTCGCCCATATCCCATGATTCGGTGGGGGTGTTGCGCTGAATGAATTTGGGCTGATCGCCCACGTGCCCGACCGCCAGGCGCTTTTGCTGGTCGGCATTGAGATAAAACGTGGTGTCTCTCATATTCAGTGGCCGGCAAATCTTCTCCGCGATCAAATCTGGCAGCGACCGGCCGGTCTTGATTTCAATCAGATGAGCCAGCAGGGCGACGCCGATGTTTGAATACACATACTCGCGCTTTCCTTTGGGCTTGATGTGGCAGGTGCGCAGATATTCATAAAGATAGGCTTTGTCAATGTAGCCGTAGAGGTTGTGTCCGGTGAAAAGATAGCACGCAAAATACCGCATTTGGGTGAGATCCGCCGGCTGGCGCGGCAAGCCGCCCGTGTGAGTCACCAGTTCCTGAAGCGTCAAATCCCCAATGTCCTTGTTCAGGGGAATCTCCGGCGGCAAAATGCTGCGCACGGTGTCCTCGTAATGCAACTGGCCTTCATCCACCAGGATGGCCAGCACGGAAGCGACGAACAGTTTGGAAAGGGAGCCGATCTGGAAAACATCATCGCCGGTGGGTGATTGGGCATCGCCGGGGCGTCCGGAAAGGCCGTAGCCGAAGTTCCAGGTGGAGCCATCCGGGGCCAGCACCCCGACGGCCATGCTGTAAATCTCGCCGCTGGCGATCAGTGGTTGCGCGAGCCGATCCACCTCCTCCTTGATGCTGCCGCCGGCTTGAAGCCGGGCTGCGGCCGGCATTGGATCGGAAACGACACGCGAGGAGAATGTCTTGCAGGATGTTCCCAGAAGCGCAGTGCCAAGCAAGAGGAGGATCGCGGGTCTGAACATCATTGCCCGCAGTAATCCGGAGGAGCGTTTCAGGCTGGCGCCCGTCTCCGGCGGGCGACGGGGCCGCAAGACGGATGGACTGTCGCAGCCTCCGCGTCGGCTGAAAGCCCGGAGGATTAGAGCAGTTCCAGTTAACACCGGCACAATTTGATACGCCTCTGGGAAAAGCGGCGGAGGGCCGCCGCAGTCCAGGACGCTGCGCGTGACACGATGATTCTTGAAATACGCAAAGCGTCTTGGAGTGCGCCTGTCCTCTGGCGCTTTGCCAGAAGACGAAATGTCCGCGAGATTTCCGCAGGAACTTTCGTGCGCTAGTGACAATATGAACTTCCATAGCCGGAAAACCATTGCGGCAAATCCCCGCAACGAAGGGGAGCCCGTGTTTCTACACGCCGCCCGTGAGGTGCTCAAACAAAAGTAAGACTTCATTGTCCCGAAAACTTGGGCGGCAGAGTGGCATAAGCGAACCGACAGTCAAGCCGCTGGCGGCATCGGTAGTGTCCTCATTTGCTATTTTTCGGAGCGCGGATTGTCCTCAATCCGCAGCGCGTGGCCAGCCAGATACGCATCTTAATAAAGCCAACGCCGTCAGGTCTGACGCAGCCGCTGCGAGTTGGGACAACTCGCACTCCGGTCAAATTAGGACACTGCGACGGAACGCCGCATTCATGCGGCAGCGGGCCCGCACAACTTAACATCCTGCTGGATAAATCCGGCGTTCCTGCCGAAACGATGCGACTGGATTTTTTGCAGTATCAAGGTGCGACCGGGAGGGATTGCGCGCCAGTTGAACCCGCCATCAGGACTTTGGCGTTGCGCACCGTTTGTCTTTTGCGTTGCTTTGCCAAGGAGCGGGTCAATATCCTCCGTGCAAATGCCTTATCCCGTCAAACTGGATGACCTGACGGCCCGCGGCGCAAAGCAAACTGCCTTGCACGAACGCGCGGCGGTGACCGCCCTGCAAATCTTCGGGCGCAAGGTCTTTGTACGCGCGGTCATCGAGGTTTCCAACTTCTGCCGCGAGAACTGCTGCTACTGCGGCATGCGCCGCGACAACCGCAACCTGGCCCGCGCCCGCGCCCGCCACGATGAACTCGCAGAGTTGCTCATCCACCACCGGCCACCCGCCGTCACCGACGTGAATATTCAGGCCGGCGAAGACCCGGTGGCCGCGCGTGAAATCGTCCGGCCGCTGGTTCGCACGCTGCGGCGTGAAACCAATCTCGGCATCAGCGTCTGCCTCGGCACGCTTGATTACGCCATTTACGAGGAGCTGAAAGCCGCCGGCGCCTCCGTTTATATCCTGAAGTTCGAGACCGCCGACTCGTATAAATACAATCAAGTTCAAGCTCCAGGCAACCTGGCAGAGCGGTTGAATCACATCCGGTGGCTCTCGGCAAATGGATGGAAAGTCAGTTCCGGCTTCATCGCGGGGTTCCCGGGACAGGGCGAATCGGAACTGTTGAATAACATCCGGCTGGCAGGCGAACTTCCATTGCACGGCAGCAGTGTCAGCCCGTTTGTGCCCGGCAATGACACCCCGCTGTCCGCCGCCGTGCCCGGCAACGTGGAAGCCACTTTGAACTGCATGGCCATCATGCGCCTCATGCGGCCGAATTGGGTGATCCCGGCAGTGAGCGCGCTCAACTTGGCCCAGACTGGCAGCGGCTACCGCCGTGGTCTCCGCGCCGGCGCAAACATGGTGACCATCAATCTGACCCCGCCCGATCTCCGGCAAAATTACGTGATCTACAAGCGCGACCGTTTCATCATGGACGAGGAACGCGTGCTGTCCGCCATCACGGCGGAAGGGTTTGTCCCCTCCCGCCAAAGTCTGGCGGAATTCTATCGTGACGGAGTCGTCCGCGAAGCCATTCAGCCGGAAGCCAGGTTCGCGGGCTGAGTATTTGCATGGCCAGCAAAATTCTTCTCATCAGCCTTAATCGCTGCGTTTCACCCGACCCGGTTTTTCCGCTGGGACTGGCGCATCTCAACGCGGCGTTGCGGCACGCCGGGCATGAGACGCGGTGGATTGATTACAACGTGAACGGCGAGTCGCTGCCGGAAACGCTGGCCGGGTTCCGCCCCGATTTCACCGGCATTTCATTGCGCAACATTGACGACGTGCTGATCCGGCAACGGGAAACCTACTACGACGGACTGGCTCCGCTGCGGGACACCATTCGCCGGCACAGCAACTGTCCGATCATCCTGGGGGGAAGCGGATTCAGCATTTTCCCGGAGAAGCTGCTGGAGTTGTCGCAGGCCGACTTCGGGATTTGCGGCGAAGGCGACAGCAGCCTGGTGTCGCTGATTGCCGCGCTGGAGAGCGGTGGCGCACCCAACGCCATCCCCGGCCTGGTCTTCCGGCGGGACGGACGGATCGTCGTCAATCCCGCCACCTCCGGCGTGCCGGATCTGGAATTGAGCGGGGCGGATCGTCCGGCGCACATCGCCGATTTCTATCTCCGCACGGGCCGGATGCTGAACCTGCAAACCCAGCGCGGGTGCGCATTCAAATGCTGCTATTGCACCTATCCGCTGATCGAAGGCCGCCGCCACCGCCGGCGTCCACCGGAACTGGTCGCGGCCGAGTTCGAGCAACTCCAGCGCCTCGGCGCCCGGCACGCCTTCATTGTGGATTCCGTCTTCAACTCTTCGCCCGGCCATATTGCCGGGATTTGCGAGGCCATGCTCCGGCGCAACCTGAAGATTTCCTGGAGCTGCTTTCTCCGGCCCCAGGGATTGACGCCGGAGTTGCTCAAGCTGATGGCGCGGGCGGGCTTGACGCATATTGAATTCGGTTCCGACAGCCTGTGCGACGAGGTGCTGGAGGCCTACCAGAAGGGGTTCACCTTTGCCGATGTGCTGGTGTCAAGCGAACTGGCCGCGCAGGAGAAAATTGATTACTGCCATTTCCTGATTTGCGGCGGGCCGGGAGAAACCCGCGCCACGCTCCAGACGGCGTTCGAGAATTCAAAGCGGCTCCCCGGCGCGGTCTTCATGGCCGTGGTCGGCATGAGGATTTATCCGGGGACGCAGGTTTGCGAACGCGCCATCGCTGAAGGCCGGATCACCCGCGACACCGACCTGCTGCCACCCGGTTACTATGTGTCGCCCCACCTGACCGCCGACGCGATCTTCGCGCAACTCCAGGAGTTCTCCCGTCTTTCGCCCAGTTGGATTCCGGGTGACCCCGGACCGGCGTATCTCAGTCTCATCGAGCGGCTGCGCAAACGGGGCACGGTTGGCCCGTTGTGGGGCTACTTTTCCATGGCCCAACGCCTGTGGCCGCAAGGCCCTGCCGGAGGTCCTATGCCATGAAACGTCTCCTGCTCGTCACGCCGCTCGCCAGCAAAAGTTTGATGGGCGCCGGCTTCTGGTTCCGCGTGCCGTGCCTGGCCCTGTTGAAAATCGCCGCGCTCACGCCCGCCGACTGGCAGGTCACGATCATTGACGAAAAGGTCGAACCGCTCGACCTGAACCAGGACGTGGACCTGGTCGGCGTTTCCGCGCTGACCACGACGGTTCAGCGCGGCTACGAAATCGCCGATCACTTTCGCCGCCGGGGCATCAAGGTCGTCATGGGCGGCATGCATGTCTCGTGTCTGCCCGACGAGGCGCTGCAACATTGCGACAGCGTGGTTGTCGGCGAGGCGGAAGTACTGTGGCCTGCGCTGCTGGAAGACTTCCAGAAAAACGATTTGAAGCGCATCTACCGTCACGGGGACGAACTCCCCTCCATCGAGCATTTGCCGACGCCGGATTGGGAACTGTATCGCCCGAAGAATTACCTGCCGATCCACATGGTTGAAACCACGCGCGGCTGCCCGCTGGACTGCGAATTCTGCGCCGTAACCAGTGCGTTTGGCGGGCGGTACCGCAACCGCTCGCCCGACGAGGTGCTGGCGGAGCTGCGCGGCCTGCGTCCATTCACGGGACTGCTCACGCTCAAGAACTGCGTGTTCTTCGTGGATGACAACATCATCAGCAATCGCGCCTACGCCCGGGAATTTTTCACCCGCATTGCCGGCCTCAAGCTGAACTGGTTTGGGCAGTCCTCGATGAACATTGCCAACGACCCGGAGATTTTGAAGCTTTGCGAGAGAAGCGGCTGCACCGGCATCTTCATCGGGTTTGAAACCCTTTCCACGGAAACACTCTCCTCCATCGGCAGGAAGCCCAACCGCCCGGAAAATTACCTGGAAGTCGTCAAGAAACTCCACGACCACGGCATCGGTATTGACGGCTCGTTCGTCTTCGGGTTTGACACCGACGACGCGGGCGTCTTCGACCGCACGGTGGAGTTTGTACTCAAGGCCAAACTGGAAGTGGTTTATTTTTCCATCCTGACGCCGTATCCCGGCACGCGTCTTTACCGGCGGTTGGTGGAGGAGGACCGCATCTTGACGCGCGACTGGTCCATCTATGACGCGAACCATGTCGTCTATCGCCCCAAGACCTTCATCCCGGATCAACTGCTGGATGGCTACCAGCGCGCGTTGAAGGAGGTGTATTCCTACCCCGCCATCTTCAAGCGGCTGTGGGGCACGACGGCGTGGAAAAACTTTTTCTGGCCAATGAACGTAGGGTTCCGTCAAGGCGTTAAAAAATTGTGCCGCCAGAAGAAAACCGGCCTCCCATGACCAGGCCTGCCACATCATGCGGAAATCTCGCGGACCTTTCGTCTGTTGGCAAAGCGCCAGAGGGCTGGCGCACTCCAAGACGCTTCGCGTATTTCAGGAATCATCGTGTCGCGCACAGCGTTTTGGACTGCGGCGGCCCTCCGCCGCTTTTCCCAGAGGCATATCATACTGTGCCAATGTTAACGGGAACGCTATAAACCATCATGCTTTTCCCCGCCCCCAGTCCACCGTCACCGCCTCCTCGCGTGGTCATCACCGGCGTGGGCATCGTCACGGCCCTGGGCCTGGGATGGAAGCCGAACGCGGAAGGGTTTCGCGCCGGGCGCACCGCCTTCCGTCCGGTGACGCTTTTTGATGTCAGCCGCCAGCGCGTCAAGGTTGCGGCGGAAGCGGACCTGCCCGCGGCGCTGCCGGCGTCACGCCTCTCCGCGCGCCAAACCGGACGGCTCGACCGCGCCAGCACCATGCTGTTGCTGGCGGCGCTCGAAGCGTGGCAGCAAGCCGGCTGGGAACCTTCCGGCCATCTCCCGCTAATCCTCGGCACCACCTCCGGCGGGATGTCGCTTGGTGAAGACTACTTCCGCCAGGCCGTGCAATCGCCACGCCGGCACCGCCGTCAGCCCACGCGCGCCCTTTACTATCAATCACAAACGCAGGGGCGCATCGTGTTGGATGCGCTGGGCATTGGCGGGCCGGTCACCATCATCTCGAATGCCTGCGCCTCCGGCGGCAACGCCATCGGCCACGCGCTGGAATTGCTGCGCCGCGGCTGCGCCACGCAGGTGCTCGCCGGTGGTTACGACGGTCTCAATCAACTCGTTTTCTCCGGCTTCGACTCCTTGCAGACACTCTCGCCAACACTTTGCCGGCCTTTCGACGCGCACCGCGATGGACTGGCGATCGGCGAAGGCGCCGCCCTGATGGCGCTCGAAACGCTGGAGTCGGCGCACCAGCGCGGCGCGGTCATCCTCGGCGAACTTGCCGGCTACGGCGCAACCATAGATTTGTACCATCTTACCCAACCGCATCCGCAAGGCGATGCGGCGCTGGTGGCGATGACCCGGGCATGTGAGATGGCCGGAGTGACGCCGGCGGACATTGATTACATCAACGCCCATGGCACCGGCACGCCGCTCAACGACATCTCGGAGGCCGCCGCCATTCAACGTTGGGCGGGCAATCGCGCCGCAACCTTGCCGGTGAGTTCCACGAAGGCCAGCATTGGCCACCTGCTCGGCGCGGCAGGCGCAGTGGAAGCGGTGGTTTGCCTGATGACTCTGCGCGAGCAATGGCTGCCGCCGGAAGTCGCGTTTGAAACGCCCGATGTCGCGTGCGCCTTTCCGGTGGTGCGAGAACCGCGCGACGCGCCGGTGAACGTCGCGCTTTCCAATTCCTTCGGCTTCGGCGGCGTTAACGCCACCCTCGTCCTGCGGAGGTGGGCATGAGCCGCGTGTTTGTCTGCGGATTGGGCGCGGTTTCTCCGGCGGGCTGGACGGTCGCGGCCATGCGCGAAGCACTGGACAAGGGACAGCCGCTCCCTATTCAGCCATTGGAACGGCCCGGCTGGACGAAGCCGTTGTCATCCCGCCTGGTTCCAAACCCGGCTCAACGCCTGGCTTTCCTGGGCCACCCACGGCTGCGGCGCACCAGTCCAGTCACGCACTATGCCGCTGCCGCCGCGCTGGAGGCCGTGGCAAAAGTGCGAACCGGCAACGATCCAGATTCAAGGCTTGGCATCATCGTCTGCCTTCAATCGGGTTGTGTGAATTACTCTTACCGCTTCTTCGACGAGACATTGAAAGATCCCACCACGGCCAGTCCGCTGCTGTTTCCTGAAACCGTCTTTGCCGCGCCCGCCAGCCATGTCGCCTCATTGCTGGGCAATGCGCCGCTGGTCTATACGCTCCTGGGTGATCCAGCCTCGTTCCTGCAAGCGCTGGGCCTGGGCGTGGAATGGTTGGAGGAAAAACGGGTCGATGCCTGCCTAGTCATTGGAGCCGAGGAAACCAACTGGCTGCGGGCAGACGCGCTGTGGCACCTCGATCATCGGGCCATCATCAGCGGCGGAGCGGGAGCCGTGTGCCTGAGCCTTGACCCTGCATGGTCGGCCGGCGTCGAATTGGAACGGATCACCGCCATCCACACTTACACCGCGATCCGGTCGCAGTCGCAGGCGGCGCTGGCCATGCGCGCGGAGCTGCCTGCCGGTTCGCCCGAACAACTTCTGTGCGACGGCATCGGCGACAGCCCGCGCACCGACGCCCCGGAAATTGCCGCGTGGCGCGACTGGTCCGGACCACGCCTCAGTCCGAAGCGGATTCTCGGCGAGGGCCTCATGGCTGCGGGCGCGTGGCAGTGCGTGGCGTCCTGCGACGCCGTGGCCGGTGGCCGCTTTGCGGCAGCCATCGCCAGCCTCGTCGGCTGCAACCAGCACGCCATCGGCGCGCGGTTCGTGCGCGGCGCGCGGGGAATTTCGCATTTGCCCGCTACTCCCCCAACGGGCAGCATCGCGCCATGAGTTTGAGGGTTGTCTTTGTCACCGGGGCGAACGGCGGTCTGGGCCAGGCCATCGCGCAGGCTTTTCTCGCGGAGTCGCCGGACAACTTCATCTGGCTGGCGGTCCATTCGCGCCGCGAACGCGCGGATGAGATGACGCGAAAGAACCCGGATCGTTGCCGCTGCGTGCCGCTCGACGTGGTTTCCCGCGAATCCTGGCAAAAAGCCGTCGGGGAAATCCTGGGCGTTCACGCGCGGCTCGATGTGCTGGTGAACAACGCCGGCATCCACGAGGATGCGTTGCTCGGCACCATGCCGGTGGTCGCCTGGGATCGTGTGCTGGCAACGAACCTCGACAGTGTTTTTCACGGCTGCCAGGCCGTGCTCCCGGCGATGATCAGCCAGCACTCCGGCCGCATCGTGAACATCGCTTCCTTGAGCGCGCTGCTGGCGCCGGCGGGCCAGACCAACTATGCCGCCGCCAAGGCCGGCGTGCTCGCGTTCACGCAATCGCTCGCCAAGGAAGTGGCCCGCATTGGCATCACTGTGAATGCGGTCTGCCCCGGTTACATCGAGACGGAGGCATTGGCGCGGATGGACGAGAACGAACGCAAAACCATGCAGACTCGCGTGCCCATGCGCCGTCTGGGCCGGCCGGAGGAAGTCGCGGCGGCGGTGCGTTTTCTGGCTTGCTTGGAAGCCGGCTACATCACAGGCTCAATGCTGAAAGTGGACGGCGGAATTTTGTAATGAACAGCACAGCAACGCTTGCACAGGACATCAAGCAGATGATGGTCGAAAATCTCATGCTGCAAATCACCGCGGACGAAATCGGCGATGAACAGGCTTTGTTCGGCCCCGGCAGCCTCGGTTTGGACTCCGTGGATGCCCTCCAGTTGGTCGTGGCCCTGGACAAGAAATACGGGCTGAAGATTCCCGATCCCGACACCGCGCGCCAGGTGCTTCAAAGCGTGAAAACGATGACCGACTCCGTGGCCGCGCACCTTAACCCCTCGTTTTCGCAGCCAAACCACAACTGACAAACAATACAAACTCATAGGAACTCATGAAAAAAATCAAGTTCCTCGAGAGAACATCGTTACTTGTCTCTGCATTTGTCGCTGGCGTACTTCTCACCGGATGCGCCACGAGCAAAACCGAGCAGACGGCGGTTGACGCGTCCGCCAATCAGATTCCCAATACGGATCACATCGTCCGACTCTCGAAGGATCAACGCATCACCCAACCGCTGCCGGACAAGGTGCTGGTAAATTTTCACCGCGTGTCGTGGTACAGCCCAACGCACCGGTATGCCATCTTCAATGGTGAAGGCCTGTTCATCTGCGACCTGCCCGCGAGTGCCGGCTTCCAATATGTGTGCGATCCCGGTCAGCAGGTTTTCATCGGTTGGGCCTTCGGCGTGTCCGTGGTTCAGGCCGATCTCGCACCCGGCAAGGTGTACGACATCATGGTGGATCCCGGTTGGGGTGGGATGATTGCCGGCGCACAAATCCGTCTCCATCCCCTGACTAGGAACGACAGACGCCGCGCCAACCTCGCAGAGTATGAGGAACGGGAAGACCTCGTTTCACAAATCCGTACCCGCCATGTGGTTGACTTTGAGAACCGCGAACGGGCGCATGTAGAGGACATCAAGCGTGATTTCCTGGGCGGCAAGAAAACAAGACAGGTTCAGCACCTGGGGACGGAGGATTGCCGATAAGAGGATTTGCTCTGTTCGCGGACTGTGGCCCAAAACTCTTGCTCGAACCAGAGTCATATACTACAATGCTCTCATATTAGCTGCTTCAAAACGTGAAAACTATGACCGAATCCGTGGCCGCGCACCTTAACCCCTCGTTTTCGCAGCCAAACCGCAGTTAACGAATCCAACAAACATTAAAAAAACATCATGAAAACCATCCTCAAATCCATCGGGTTGATCGCCGTGCTCGTCACCGCCATCGCGCTCTTGGGCGGCACGGTTGCCCGGGGTCAGGACACGAACACCCTCACCAAGGCGGAAAAAAAGAAGGCCGCCAAGGAAGCCAAGCAGGCCGCCAAGGAAGCCAAGGCCGCCAAGGGTCGCAACTATGCCGCCAATCCGACCAAGGTGAAATTTGGCGAATTCAAGGCCGTTGAAGTCAAAGCTACAGAAATCACAGAAAAACAATACCAAAAGCCGGGTAACGAAAAATCCGCCGCAAAGATTGACGAGATGCTCCAGACGCAGTTGAAATATATTTTCCCCAACCTCAAGGTGATTCCGGCCGGCGGTGAATTTTCCAAGGGCAAGGAACGGACGCTGCAAATAACTCCGTCCATCACGCTGATTCGCATTGTTTCCACCGGTTCCCGCGTCTGGCTCGGCGCCATGGCGGGCGGCTCGGATCTGGTCATGCACGTTGATTACCGGGACAGTTCGACCGGGGAAATCATCGCCAATCCGGACTTCTGGAAGGGCAACAACGCCTGGGCGGGTGGTTGGTCCGTGGGCGCCGCCGACAACCAGATTCGTGACGCGACCGTGTCACAGATCGTAGCCTACACGAGCGGCAACAAATAGGAATTCCCTTCGAAGTTTGCCGACAGGAAATCGGGCCGGGCACCAAACAGAAAGGCGGTCCGTGGGTCGGACTGTAAATTCAAACGAAAGGTCATCACAATGAAACATCAGAATAAAATAATTAGTTTACTGGGGTGTGGAGCATTGCTCCTGGCCGCCCTGTTTCTCAGCGGCTGTGCTTCTGCCACCCGTGTCAGCAAGTATAACACTGCCTCGTCAGGCCCCCCGTCATCACCACCAACTGGTAAGGCGCTGGTATGCATTCATCGTCCAAAAGGATTTGTTGGCGGCAAAATGTATGCACCGGTTTGGGTTGACACGCGGTTCATCGCCAGTCTTGGTAATGGCCATTCGGTTGCCTGTGTTTGCGAACCGGGCAAGCATTACTTCATGAGTTTCTCGGCTGAAATAACCGCGTGTATTGAAGCGGAATTACTCGCAGATCAAACCTATGACCTTTGGATCGATCGTTATATGGGAACGTTTGTCAATAGCTTCAAAATCAAGCCGCTTCATCAGGATGACAAGACGCGGAAGCTGGTCGCAGAATGGACCAAGCAGAATCGTTGGATCGAGCCTGCTGCATCGGCGACGGATTATGAGCATGTTAAGCTGGAAAACATGGGCCAAAGCATATGGCAATCCGGGGGATTAGGCGCTGTGTACGCATCGCAGCCAGTCAGCCAGGAAAAAATCCTGCAATTGCATCAGGAATTCACCTCTGGAAAACGGCAGGACAAACTTCAGCACCTTGCTTCAGACGATCACCGCTGAAATGACCATGCGGTTCAGCGGACCGGCCTGGTCGCGATCACGAGGGCGTTTGAACCCAGCCCCGCGTCCTTCCTGATTTCAATCTGCTCAAAACCCGCCTCGCGCAGCAACGCGAGATGGGTTTTCTCGTTTTCAAAATGCAGTCCGTGACGGGTTTTGTTCTGGCCGAAACGCACCGCCCATTTCTCCGACCAGGCCACGCGGTTGTGCCGCGAAGTTTCTTCCGCGCAGGCGTCGCGCACGATGAGACAACCGCCGGGGCGCAACGCCTGAAAGACCTTGCGCAGCACCTCCGCCTTCAACTCGCGCGGGAAGTAGTGCAGCACATCGCATAGCAGCACACAGTCGCAGGCGGGATATTCGGGCCATTCCAAAATATCGCGCTGCTCGAAGGCCACGCCCGGGTTGAAGCGGGCGGTCGCCTGTGCAACCCGGATTTTGTCCGCGTCAAAATCCACCCCCGACACGGTGCGTTCCGGCTCGAAGAGCGTGAGCCAGTGCGCCATGATGCCATAGCCGCAACCTAAATCGAGAATCCTCGCCTGTTGCGGCACCGCGTCCTCGACAGCTTTGAAGAGCGGATCGGTTTTCATTTTCCAAAAAACAAACTGCGTCACGTAGGGCCCTTGATAGCGATAAAGCCTGCTGACTTCGTTGCGTTTCGATGAAAGGCTGGGGATTCCTGGAGCAGCGGATGTGAGTCCGCTCATTTTCTCTTTCGAAGAAGTCAGAGCCGACTCGCGTCGGCTGTTACCACAAGAAGAACGCGTCCCTATCCAGCGCATGCACGGCGGCACAAGAAACAGTGTGGCCAGCAAACTGAAACTGATGCCCAGCAGTGCCGTCAGACCCACGGAGAAGAGCGCCGGATGCCGCGCCAGTACCAGCACGCCCACGCCGAACAGCGTGGTGAGCGCGCAAATGGTCACCGCGCCGCCGGTGGAGGCCGTCCGCTTCGTGTAACCGCGCAACGGTTCCAGTTCGGCCATGACCATGAACAGGCTGTAATCCCCCCCGACGCCAACGACAAAAATCACGAAGATGAAGTTGGACATGTCAATGGGCAGGCCCAGAAGTCCGAGCGTGCCCAGCGCCCAGAACACGCCCGCCGCCATCGGCAGCAGCGTGATCAACACCAGTTCCAGCCGCCCCAGCAGCAGAAACAGCAGCAACGCGTTCAACACCGCCACCAGCACGCCAAAGACGGGCAGCGCGCTTTTTGCGATGCGGGCAATTTGATCCGTCAACGCCGCCTTGTTCAAGAGCAATGCCCCCGGCATTTCCTTCAGCACGGCCTCGCGCAACCGCAGGAAACTCTGACGATCGGACGCCTTGACGAGCGTGCAAATGGAAACGCTCCCATCCCGCTCACTCCAGTAATCACTCAGCAACCGGTCCAAAGACGAGGCGGCCCCGGCCAGCGAATCGGGCGGCGGGGCAGTGGCTGCCAGCCGTTCCAGAAACGGATTAAACGCGTTCGCACGAAAACCCAGGCTGCCCGCCACGCTCGCCAGCGAATGGTCCAGGTCACCGCGACGTTCCTCCGTCCAAAACGCCCGCCAGTCGCGGAAATTGCTCCGGCGCGTTTGTTCGGACGGAAACAGCGGCGCAATCGAGGAGAACGAATCAATGGCCCGCTGTTCCTGCAAGGTCCGCAGCACCGCGCAGACCTGTTCGTTCTTTTGCAACGCCTCTTCCCGGCTGGCGCCCGTCACCACCACCGTTGTCAGCGAAAGAGCTTTCCCCCAAACCGCGCGCACCAGATCGTCGTCGCGTCGCGTCTCCGCGGTCACGCCGTTGAGCCGCGCGAGGTCGCCCTCGAACCGCAACCGCACCACGCCCGCCACGCACAAGCCGGAAAACAGCAGCAGCAACGGCAACACCACCCGCGCGCGGTGATCGCGCCAGTCAAACAAACGCTGCATGACCGTCGTCAGCGGCAGCCTCCGGCCACCGCCCGCCGCGCCCACGGGAATGAACAGCGGCAACACCACCAGCGCAAACACCGCCGCCAGCCCCACCCCCACCGCGCCGAACAATCCCAGTTGCCGATGCCCTGACACCGGCGAGAAGAACATGGCGAAAAAGGCGGCCATGGTCGTCAACGCGCCGAAAGTGAGCGTCGGCGCCAGTTGCGCCACGGCCTGCGCCAGTTGGAGCCGGGTGGCGGGCGGCGAATCGTCCATGTGATAGAGCACGTAGATGCCGTAATCCACCGTGACACCAATCAGGATGCTGCCACAGCCGATGGCGATGGCCGACACCACGTCACCGGTGAAATGAAATGCCAGCAACGCACCGAGCACCCCGAAGACCGTGGGTGCCAGCCCCAACAACGCCAGCCAGCGCCGGCGGTAAGCCGCGCACATCAACAACGCCACGGCAACGGTTGCAATGACACTCGTGCGCGTGGTGTCTTCGCGAATCATCGTCGCGTTATCCAGCGCCACGCGATGGGCGCCGGTGATGGCGATGCGCACCGAGCCGGCCGGAAACTGCGTTTCAACCCTCCGCGCTGCGCTCAGCACCGAGCTCATCAGCGACGCGCTTTGACGGAGTTCGGACGGGCGAAAACCCGGCACGGCGCTGATGAGAATATGGCGGCCGTCCGCGCTGGTGATGCGCCCGGCCACGATGTACGCGTCGCCGATGCCCGCCTGCAACGCGCGCAAACGCAGCGACACCACATCGCCCAAACCCGCCGGATCGGTTTGCGCCACTTCCTTGAGCATCAGTCCTTGCGGCTGGCTCATGGTTTTTTTCATCCAGGCCAGCCGTTGTTCCAGCGCGGGGGTTTGCAGGCGGCCTTCGAGTTCGTGCAGTTCATTCGAGTTGAGCAACACCGGAAGTTGCGCCTGCAGTTGCTCGAACATTTCCTGCATGTCCATCGCCTCGATGTTGTAGCGGAAGCCGCTTAGCTCCGGAATCTCCCGCAACGCGGCGTGCATCTGATCGGCCGCCTGCGTCAGCCGCTCCGGCTCCAGGGCCGTCGTCTGGACATCCACGAAAAGCCGGTCGGCCTGGCGGACGTGCTTCAACGCTTCCACCTGTTCCGCGATGGCCGGAACGGACATCGGCAGCATGTCGGTGAAATCCTCGTTCAACTTCAAGCGTCGGCTCAACAACGCCGAGCTGGCGGCGAACAGCACCATCAACAACAGCACGGCCACGCGGTGCCGCGCGAGAAACAGGTGCAGGCGAACGAGCGGGCCAGACATGGTTTGCATCCCCTGTCCCGCTGCCGACGATTCCTTCATTGCTGCCGGCTGGCCCCGCCAGATTCTGGCCACGAGATAAGCGGCCAGTGTTCCCAGCGCGCCCACCAGCACGGCGAGCACCACGCTGCCAACAAACCATTCGCCAATGTACACAGGGATTTGCCGGGCCGCGTCCTTCGGCGAAAGCTCGATGAGCAACCCCGTGTGCAAGTAGTGGCCGAGCACCAGCCCCGCCGCCAGGATGAAAGGCGCAGCCAGCGGAAAGGAAATGTTGCTGGCACTCAAGGCGATGGCTTTGTTGAGCCGAAGCCGGTGCGCCAGCAATGCCGCCACGACCATCTGCCAGCCCCAGATTGGCGCAATGCCGCAAAACAAACCCAGCCCCACCGCCGCCGCCAGGCGGCCCGGCGTCTGCGTATGTTCCGAAAACAAGTGGTGCAGCACCGTGCGCACGCGCTGGCGTTTCGGCAGATCGCGCAGTTCGCCGCGGACCATCACCCGGCGCAACAACGCCGGCGTGCAGAAGGCCAGCATCGCCAGCCGCGAGTGGGCGCGTGAAATCTGGACGGTGTCCCGCCACGGCTGAAAGTGCGACAACTTTGAAGTCGGGGCCCGGTAATCGCTCGTGACCGGCAGCGCCACCAGCGGCATGCCCGCCCACGCGGCCAGCACCATCACTTCCAGTTCGTAGGCGTAACGCTTCGCCTTCACGTGCAAACGCTCCAGCGCCTTGAGCGGATAACACCGGTAGCCACATTGCGTGTCGGCGAGCACCACGCCCGTTTCAAAACGAAACCAGAAAGTGGAGAACGCATTGGAAAGCCGGCGTTCGCGCGGCGCTCCTTCTTTCTTCAAATCGCGCACACCGATGATGAACGCCTCCGGTTCGCTCCGGCACGCCGCAGCGAACGCGTCCAGTTCCGCCGTCGAATGCTGGCCGTCGGCGTCAATCGTTATCGCATGGGTGAACCCCAGCTCCCGCGCCCGGTCGAAACCCGCGCACAGCGCCGCCGCCTTGCCCTGGTTGAACGGGAGCGTGATCACCGTGATGCCGGTTTCCGCCGCCAGGATGGTTGGCGTCTCATCCGTTGAACCGTCGTTCACCACGATGACGGGGAATCGGGATTTTGCCTCGCGCACGACCTGCTGAACGGTGTGGCTGTGATTGAAGACCGGAACCACAACGCAGAGGCGCGGGGCGGACGGCGATTGAATGTCGGTTGTCGCTTGCGGGGTCAAGCGCCGGCCTTCCCATTTTCGCGCAGGTCCACGAAGAAGCGCCGCTTCCGTGTGCCTTCGGGCATCTGGAGCGACTCAATCTCGGCTGGCGCCGCGAGCGTCAGTTCCGGCGCCACTTTCGCCGCTCCCTGGAATTGCTCCCGCAGCCTGCCCAGGGTCGTCTTCGCCGTCCCGGCGCAGGCGAGCCGCACTTCGACCAGGTCGGAGTTGTCTTCGCCGCGCCGCGCGATGATGACGTAAGACTGAACTTCCGGCGCGGCATCCAGCACGGCTTTCAGTGTCGAGGGAAAAATCGTCGTGCCCTTGAACTTCAGCTTCTGGCCCTTGCGGCCAACAATGGGGCCGATGCGCAACGTTCGGCGTCCGCAGCCGCACGGCTCGCGGAAAATTGCGGCGCAGTCGCCGGTGCGGTAACGAATCAGCGGCATGGCTTCGACGCCGAAGGTCGTGGCGGTGAGTTCGCCAACCTGTCCATCCGGCACCGGCTGGCCGGAATCATCGAGCGCTTCCACGTGCAGCAATTCCGGGTGCAGATGTCCGCCGCGACCGGCTTCGCACTCGCAGAGTGACGCGGCCAGTTCCGTGTTGCCGTAGGTGGAGAACACGCGGGCGTTCCACCGGCGCTCGAGGAGTTCGCCGGCGCGATTGAGCGACCAGTCCGGCTGGCGAATCGGTTCGCCGATGCAGATGAGCTTGCGCACGCCAAAGCCGGCCAGGTTGAGTCCGGCTTCCGCCGCCTTGTCCGCCAGCAGGCCGAGGAACGACGGCACGCCCACGACGGCGGTCGCGCGGGTGCGTTGCAGCAGTTCCAGGTGCATCACCGGCGTCGCCGACCCCACGCGCACGATGGAGCAGCCCAGCATCCGCAGTCCCATAAAGTAAGCCATGCCGGCGATGAAACAACGATCCAGCGTGACCGCCAGCACCACGGTGTCGGACGCGGTGAGGCCGGCGCAGCGGAACGAGTGATATTCGTTGAGCGCCAGCCGCTGCATATCCGAATCGGTCAGCATATAAACCATCGGCTGGCCCATGGAACCGCTCGTGGTGACAATGTCCACCACCTGCTCCTGCGGCACGCAGAGGAACGCTTCGGTATTCCTGGACAACACCTCCTTGCCGATGGCGGGAATCTCACCAATCCGTTCAAACGGGACCGGTTTCTTTGGGGAGAGGCCGGCACGGCGGAAGTGTTCGCGGTAAAAGGGTGAGTGCGCGAAGGCATGACGGAAAGTCCGGCTCCATGCCTTTTGCTGGATGGCGGCAATTTGCTTGCTGGTGAGCAGGTCTTCGGGAAACGGCCTCATGCGCATCGCCTACAATGATTCAGGGCTGACGGGCTTCGAATCGGCACGGCCTTCGCCCGGCAGACAAGCCACCATCAGCCAGACCAGCGCCGCGGGAGTTATGAAAAGCTTCGAAAGTCTCACTGTTCCGGCTTTATAGCCCGCCGCACTTCAATTCGGCAAGCATCATTTGGCCCGAACTGGGTGCAAAGTAACACGGTATCTGGAGCGCGGCTTGTCCCAAGCCGCAGCACCGGCAAATGCCAGAGCCAGTTGGAAAGTTTTTATGAACCGGTTTCCGCAAATGGACCTGCTGCGAGTTGGGACAACTCGCGCTCCGGTGGTCGTACAGATACAGTGTTGTTTTGCACCCACCCGAACTCCGAAATTGCCGGCGGCTCAGGATTTCGTTTGCAGGGCGTGGATGGCATCCTGCGCGTCTTTTTGAACCTTCGGGTTGGGATCCTTCAACAAGGGTTCGATGGAAGGAATCACATCCTTGTTTCCCAGAACGGCCAGGGTCCGGCAGGCATCGCGCATGACAAAAGGATCGGAATTTTTGAGGCATGGAATTATTTGCGGCACCGTCTGTGGCGCTTCGAGCCCGCGCAGTGCCTTCAAACCGTCCATTACCGTCTTCGGGTCGGATGACTTCAAAAACGCACAAATGCTGTCAATCTCGGCGCTGTCCAGCTTGGCATGAAGCGCACCCAGGTAACGGGCGGCCTTCCTCTGCACCATGAGCCGTGAATCTGTCAGGAGTTTCTTCGCCGCTGGAAAAGATTTTGTGCTGGTGGGATATTGCTTCTCCAGTCTCAGCAGAGCCTTGGTGACGACTTGCTCATTCGGAGACGACAAATCTGTGATGAGTTTGTCTTCATCCAAGGGTCCCGCGAGCAACGGCGTTGAGGGGTTGAGGACCAGCGATATTAACGCTCCGGCAAGAATCCATCTGCAAAGGCTTTTCATGATTGTTTTGTGATTTTTTGGTTGTTGTTTCGCCTGCAACGACTGTAGGGAAGACTAGCGAAGCTTCATTCACAATGTCAACCATGCCAACGAAACTACCTGCCAGGTTGGCACATTTAATCCACTGCCCATGATATGATGTCGCCAAGGCAGCGATCCTGAAACTGAATCCGGCTTTCGCAATGTCTGGTTCCGCGGGATCGAAGACTCGGAGCGGAAATTCAGAAAGTGCCGCTGAACCAGCCGGTTTTGGGGGTTACCAGACCGGCTGGCGCCGCTGATGTCTCACCAGTTTGTGCCGAGCCCGAGCCCGAAGTACTGCTCGGTCTCGTTGTAGAACTGCCCCAGCATCACACGACCGCAGCGCAACTCGAAAAACAGTCGCGAGGCTTCCAGCGCCTTGCCTTTGCCCTTCGGCCCGATGAAGAAGCCGGCCTGAATCGCCGCGTCCGGGTTCCAGGAGCGCCACTCCCACGCTTCCGCATCCAACGCCACATACCCGCGCTCCCAAGGTGGCAGTCGGGTGAGTTCCACCCCCGCGTGGAATCCGGCACTGCGCAGTTTTTCCGGCTTTGCCCAAGGCTGGCCGATGACGCCGCCATACAGACGCAGCCATTCTTCACCGGTCCACGAAGCGGTCAGGCGCACCCCGTTCACATTGTAATCAATCCGCTCGCGCTCGCCGCGGTCCAGCATCTCGTCCCCGAGATGCGAGCTTTCGTGATAGAAGAAAAACTCGTAGGCCGTGCGCTTGAACCGTATGCCATACACGCCGCCGCCGCGCACATCCGTCGCCCACATGTCGAACGACCCGGAGTTGAACTGGAACCGGGTGGCCACGCCAAAACGCGGTCCCATGCTTTGAAACGACGACTCGTTGGTTCGCTGCCACACGGAGACATCGGTTCCCAGGTTGAAATCCCACACGTCCTGCCCGTGATCGGTGAACGCCCACACCGAGCGCAACCCATCCTCCTTCGGGGCAGCCAGGCTCAGCGGCAACGCGCGCTGGGTGCCACCGAACCAGACCGTCTCGCCCGCGCGAAGCGCGCCTGGCAAAAGCAGGAGGAGGCACGTGAAAAACGTTGTAACGAGCATGCTCCGGCGAACAGGTTGGTTTTTCACAGTCAGTAATTTTGGATTCTTCATGGCCTGTCGCATTTTGTTCACCTAATCGCCCGCGTCTTCCCTTTCCTTATGGGCCAACTAACAATCTATTGCAGTCCCGGCGTCAAGCCGAATATGCTTGGCCAATCATGATTGGACTGAACGGACACGCGCTCACGATCCCCGGCCTGTGGCAGATTGCCCATCGGCAAACCGGATGCGGGCTGACCGATCCGGCCCGCAAGCTTATGCGCCAGAGCCGGGCGCTCGTCGAGAAAGTGGCCGCCGAACCGCGTGCCGTTTATGGCATCAACACCGGCTTCGGCCCGCTCAGCGGCACGCGCGTCTCGCCGGAGGATTTGCAGCGGCACCAGCTCAACCTCCTGCACCATTTGTCCGTTGGACAGGGCGAACTCTTCTCCACCGAGGAAACCCGCGCCATCATGGCGGCCCGGGCCAATGCCCTGGCGCGCGGGTTTTCCGGCATCCGCCCGGAAGTTGTCGAATTGCTCGTCGCCGCCCTCAATCGCGACCTCCTTCCGGAAATTCCGTGTGAAGGTTCGGTCGGAGCCAGTGGCGACCTCGCGCCGCTGGCTCACATGGCTCGGCTCCTGGTCGGTTTGGGACACGTTCGCGCCGGCAAAAAACGGCTCCCGGCCACAAAGGCTTTGAAGCAACACGGCTTGAAGCCGGTCGTCCTGCAATGCAAGGAAGGGCTCGCGCTGGTCAACGGAACGTCCGTGATGGCCGCGCTGGCCGCGCTGGCCACACATGAAGCGGGTGTGCTGTTGAGTTGGGCGGAGTTGCTGACCGCGTGTTTGTTCCAGGTGCTCTGGGCGTCGCCGGAGGCTCTCTGCGAGCAGGTTCACAAGGCGCGCGGATTTCGCGGACAATCGGCAGTGGCCGACCGGATGGCCCGGCATCTGCGCACGCATCCCCGGTTCCGCCGCGAGATTGATGAGCACGCGTGGGGTTCCCACGCCAAGCCGGTGGAGCCGGGCGTGGAGATTCAAGACCCGTATTCCGTGCGTTGCGCACCGCAAATCCTCGGCGCGTTTCAGGAAGCGCTCTGGCACATTGAAAGTGTGGTCACCCGCGAACTCAACGCCTCGACGGACAACCCCCTCGTTTTCCCGCAAACCCAGTCCGTCATTCACTGCGGCAATTTCTACGGCCAGCAAATCTCGATGGTGTGTGATTACCTCCGCCTTTGCCTCGCGAAAACCGCGCTGCTGCTCGAACGCCAGCTCGAACGGCTCGTGAACTGGCGTTACAGCCAGGGTCTGCCGCCGCTGCTCTCGGGGGGCGACCCCGGATTGAACTCCGGTTTCATGGGCGTCCAACTGCTGGCCACGTCGCTGGCCGCCGAATGCCGGATGCTCAGCGCCCCTGCCTCGGTGCAAACCATTCCGACCAACGCCAACAACCAGGATGTGGTCAGCATGGGTTGCATCTCCGCCCGGCTCACCCGCCAGTTGACGGACAAGCTGTGGAAAATTCTCGCGGCTCAAAGTCTGGCCCTCGTTCAGGCGGCGGATTTGCGCGGGCGCAAGCAGAACGTCATGGGTGGCGATTATCGCAAACTCCACAAGCTGGTCCGGGGCGTCTCGTCGCAACTCACCGATGACCGGCCGCTGTTTGAGGACATCGCCCGAGTCCGCGATCTTCTGCAATCGTCCGCCGCACAGGACCATCTCCTTTCCGCAAGACCAACACCCCACAAGCTACCATGAAAAAAAACCTTCTATTCGCTGGTTTGTTGATGAGTCTATTGCTGTTGGTTGGCTGCCAAAGCGAAGCAGACAAGGAAGAACGAATGTTGCTCCGAAAACAACATCGTTTCGAAGCAAAGGAACGCCAGGCTAGAGTGGATGAACGCCTTTCATCTCAAGCACAGCTCGCTGAACAGAACAGACTTCAACACAAATACCTCCGCTTTAGCACCGTCGAATTGAAAATGATGTATTCAAAGTACTCGGAAAAGTCCTCCAGTTCGGATCGAGTAGTGGAGATTGAACGAGAATTGCGCCGCCGCTGGAAAGCTGGTGACGCCGATGCGCAGCTGCCACAGTTTGAGGATAGTTCCGTGCCAGCAGCTTCCAAGTGATGGACACCCGCACCTCCGATTCCGCGCGCTGGACCGGCCGCACGCGCGGCGGCTATTTCGGGAACTGGTTCTTCGTGCAGTTGATCCGTGTGCTGGGGCTGCGCGGCGCTTATGCGTGGCTGGTGTTTGTGGCCGCGTATTTCACCTTCGCCAGCCCGCGTTCCTACCGCGCTTCCGTGAATTACCTCCAGCGCGTGTTGGGGCCAAAGCCCTGGTGGCAGCGTCCGTTGCTCGTGTATCGCCACTTCTTTTCCTTCGGTGTCACGCTGCTGGACCGGCTGGCGGTCGTGATCGGCCGGCACCAGATGAGTTGCACCTTTGAAGGCGAGGAGCGTTTCCGGGAATTCCTCAACCAGGGCAAAGGCATCATCCTGCTCGGCGCGCACGTGGGCGGTTGGGAAATGGGCGGGCACCTGCTGGGCCGCTTTGGCATCCCGGTCAATCTCGTCGTGCTGGAAAAAGAGCAGGAGCACATCCGCCGCCTCTTCGACCGCGCCCTGGAGGGCAAACAATTCCGCATCCTGACCGCCGACGAGAACCCGCTGCGCAGCGTGCCGATCATGGCGGCGTTGCGGCGCGGGGAAATGGTGGGCTTGCACGGCGACCGCGCGTTTGGCGGGGCGGATTTGACAGTGTCGTTTCTCGGGGGCCAGGCGCGTTTTCCCATCGGCGCGTATCATCTGGCCGCCGTGACCGGCGCGCCCATCTTTCAGGTCTTCGCCGTCCGCGAACGCATTGGACAGTATCGTTTCTTCACGTTTCCACCGCAGTTTGTCGCCCGCGACGCCGTGCGACGGAATCCGGCGGCACTGCGCGAGTGCGTCGAGCATTATGCCGTGCGGTTGGAGTCCGTGCTCCGGCAGTATCCGTATCAATGGTATAACATCTACGACTTCTGGGAGGCGGATGCCTCCGGCGGAAGCGTGACACAAACACAATGAAAAATTTCAAAGTCAGGACGTTGGCGTTTCCATGGCAGTTCATATTGTCATTGGCACACGAAAGTTCATGCGAAAACTTCGCGGACACTTTGTTTTCATGCAAAGCGCCAGAGGACTGGCGCACTCCAGGACGCTTCGCGGATTTCTGGGATCATCGTGTCGCGCACAGCGTCTTGGACTGCGGCGGCCCTCCGCCGCTTTTCCCAGAGGCATACCAAACTGTGCCCATGTTTACTTCTGTCCCTGGAGTCCACCGCCGTTCTCCCTAACCAATCAATCCCATGCCTTCTCCAAACTCACGCATCACCCTGAACAACGCGCCATCAGTTCCCCGGCCATTCTTGGAGGAAAAAACGCTGATCCGCGTGCGCTTCAACGAAGTGGACGCCATGCGGATCGTGTGGCACGGGCACTATGTCGGCTATTTCGAGGAGGCGCGGCGCGCGTTTGGCCGGCGCTACGGCGTGGACTACACGGTAATGTTCGAGCACAACACCCCGGCGCCGGTCGTTCAACTTCACGTGGACTACTATGCGCCAGCGCGCATGAGCGACGTGCTCGAAGTGACCGCCCGGCTGTTCAAATCCGAGAGCGCTAAACTGGAATTTGAATATGAAATTTACCGGCAGGGCGACACCACGCTGCTGGCGACCGGCAGCAGTGTGCAGGTTTTCACCAACACCGCCGGCGAATTGCTGCTGACCTGGCCGCCGTACATGGTTGAACTGCTCAAAAAATGGGAGCCTCTCTGGAAACAACCCTGAGCCAGCCCCGCGCAGCCGTGGCCGGGTGCGGCGCCATTTGCGCCACCGGAGCCGGCATTGGGACGCTCGCCGATGCGTTGCGCGACAACCGCAGCGCCCTGCGCGCGCGCGAGGCGTTTGCGGGCAAACGCTATCAAACCACCGTCGCAGGCTGGGTGCCGGAAGAAACCATCGCGCAACTCGCCACACACGACCCGGAGCATGCCGATGCGCACGCGTTCCTGATGGCCGATGCGGCCTTGCAGGAAGCGGGAAAGAATCTCCCGACCGCGGCCGCCGGACGTCGGGCGCTCGTGTTGTCCACGACCAAGGCCGACATTCTGGCGATGGAACGAGTGTTCCACCGGCAGCCCTGTTCCCGGACGGTCCACCGCCACATCCTGCCCCGGTTGCTTGCCGACGATCTGGCGGCGGCGCATCAGGTGCGCGGCCCGGTGCAATGCGTTTCCGCCGCGTGCATCTCCGGCCTGCTGGCGTTGCAGCAAGGCGCGTCGCTCATCGAGCGCGGCGCGGCGGATGTGGTGCTGGTCGCGGGCGTGGACCTCGTCTCGCACTTCGTGCTGGCTGGCTTCACGTCGTTGAAGTCCCTCGACGCCGAAGGTTGCCGCCCGTTTGACAGCCGGCGCACGGGATTGAGTCTGGGCGAAGGCGCGGGCGCGGTGGCGTTGGTGCGCCGCGACCTGCTGCCGTCGCCGGTCTGGACAATTGCGGGCTGGGGCAGCAGCAACGACGCGAACCATCTCACCGGCCCTTCGCGGGACGGTTCCGGCTTGGTACTGGCGATCAACCGCGCGCTCCAGCGGGCTGCCGTGGCGACCGGCGGTATTGATTACCTCCACGCTCACGGCACCGGCACGCTTTACAACGACAACATGGAATCGCTCGCCCTGCGCACTGTGTTTGGCAAGAATGTTCCGCCATGCAGTTCGAGCAAAGGCATTTTTGGCCACACGTTGGGCGCGGCGGGTGTTCTCGAAACCATCCTGTGCCTGCTGGCAGCGCGTTCCAACACGCTGCCCGGCACACCGCGCCTGCTCGAACGCGATCCGGTTGCGCCTCAATCCATGCTCCTGCGGCCACAACCCGCCACCCGATTGCGCTGCATGCTAAAAATCAACTCCGGCTTCGGCGGTGCCAACGCCGCGCTGGTGCTGCGGAAAGACCCGGCATGAGCGACATCGTCATCAAAGCGGCGGGCTGGCTTGGCCCGGAGGGTTTCGGAAACGACCTCGCTGGCCTGGCAAACTGGCCCGCGCCGCTCGGCGAGGCGTTGCGTCGCGGCGAGTTGGAGGAACTCCGCTGGTCCGAGTTATTCGACTCGGAGGCAGAGCGGTTTGCGCGGATGGACTGGTTGAGCCGTCTCGGACTCATGGCGGTGGAGTTGCTCGACGCGCGTTTTGAAACATGGGACGCGCAAGACCGGGAACAAACGGGCATCTGCGTGGAAACCGCCACCGGCTGCCTGACCAGCGACGCGGAATTCCTCCGGCTGCCCCGGCCCACCGTGTTCACCTACACACTGCCCAGTACGGTCATCGGTGAAATCTGCATCCGCCATCGCTTCAAAGGCCCGATGCTGTGCCTCATGTCCTCCGGCAAATCCACACGCGCCACGATTGATGAAGCAGCGGGCTGGCTGCGCGAAGGCTCGGCCAAGGCGTGCCTCTGCGTCAGTTGCGAAGCGGTGTCCCCGGACGTCGCCGCGCTGCTCCCGCCGGACCTGGCGCTGGAAAACAAGTGGCAGGCGTGCGCCCTGTTGCTCGGCCGGAAATCGGGCGCCCCCCGCCAACATGCGCTCGGCAAGGGCACTTTGACTGAAACCTGCCGTCATCTTTGCCGCGCCGCCAGACGCTGTTAAACGAAACTTTTATGGAAGCACTCGTTGAAGAACTGAAAAACAAAATCATCGCGGCGTTGAGCTTGGAGGACATCAAACCGGCGGACATCAAAGCCGACGAACCGATTTTCGGCACGGGTCTGGGGTTGGACTCGATTGACAGCCTCGAACTCGTGTCCATGCTGGAACGCGACTACGGCATCCTGATTGAGGAGATGAGCGTGGCGCAGAAGGCGTTTGCCTCCGTGCGAACTCTCGCTGAATTCGTCGCCAAAAACCGCAAGAACTGAGCTGTATCCATGCAGAAGACTTTCAACGCCAAGACGCAAAGGAGCGAAGGCGCAAAGGTTTTGGACTGCGGTGGCAGCCTGCCAAGGCGAAGCGCAGCGAAGACTGGAGCGCAGCGGCGACACCGCTTTTCGACTGCGGACAGAGCTCCCAAAGCGGCGTGCCCCGAAAGCTTTCGGGGTTCCCGCCGCAGTCCCAAAAGATTTGGTTGTGGCTTGGCCTCTTTGCAGTTCTATGTCACAGGATCGCGCATTTCTGACAACAATTTTCTGCGTGGGGTATCGTACGTCCTTTTCACCAACGGATGAAAGGTTCCAACTGATGGAAAAAATATTCTGTCAAAAAATCCGTTGGTACTTTTCATCCGTTGGCAAGCATCGTTCTCCGCCCATGGGCTTTGGTTGCGGCTTGGCCGCGCTGCACCTTGGCGTTGAATTCCGGCTGAATAGTTACGGCTGAAAGCGCGTTATGTCGTCACATCACCCAGTTGTCGTCACCGGCCTCGGCGTCATCACCGCCGCGGGGTGCGGTGTGTCTGCAGTGTGGGACGCCCTGCGCGCGGGCCGCAGCGGTTTGGGGCCGCTGACGCTCTTCGCCTCCCCGCGTCATGGCCGGCATCTGGTCGGCCAGGTGTGCGTGGACGTGGACGCCCTAGCCGGCAACGTGCGCGGCTCGCGCTCGGACAAGCTCGCGTGGATTGCGACACAAGAAGCGGTGAAGCAGGCGGGACTGGAACCCGGTCTCCGCTCCTTGGCGTCCGAACGCGTCGGCGTGGCCTTCGGCTCCACCGTCGCGGGCATGTTGGGCACGGAGGAAGTCCTTCGCCGTTTGTTGCGTGAAGACCGGCAGCGCTTCGGCCCGTTCCGCTTTCACGAATGCGCGTCGGCCACCGAATTGTGCGCGCGGCAGCTCGGCGTGCGCGGGCCGTGCCTCACTTTTTCCACGGCGTGTTCGGCGGGCGCGATGGCCATCGCGGCGGCGGCGGAAATGATTGAGAGCGGCGAGGCCGACGTAATGGTTGCGGGCGGCGCGGATTCGTTGTCGCGGCTGACGCTGAATGGTTTTGGCTCGCTGCTGTTGCTGGACCCCAACGGCTGCCGGCCTTTCGATGCCGCCCGCACCGGCATCAGTCTCGGTGAAGGCGCCGGGGTGCTCGTGCTGGAAGCGGAAGCCACGGCACGGGCGCGCGGCGCGAAAATTCTGGCCCGGCTGTCGGGCTGGGGCGCGAGTTGCGACGCCAGCCACACCACCGCGCCGCATCCCGAAGGCGATGGCGCGCTCGCGGCGATGCGTCTGGCGCTGGAACGAAGCGGCCTGCCGCCCGGCGGCATCAATTATGTGAGCGCGCACGGCACCGGCACGCCCGACAATGACGCGATGGAGGCAAAAGCGTTGCGCCGCTTGTTTGGCGAATCCGTGCCGCCGTTTTCGTCGGTGAAGCGGTTCTTCGGCCACACGCTGGCCGCGAGCGGCGCGATCAAGGCGGTGGTCTGCATCCGGGCACTCCAGGAGCAGGCCGTTCCCGCCAGTCTCGGCTGCGACACAACCGACCCGAAGATCGGACTGGAACCGGTGCGCCAGTTTCGCGAACTGCCGCTCGAACACATCCTGAGCAATTCATTCGGCTTCGGCGGAAACAACGCGGCGCTCGTGTTTTCACGGGCGGAAAGGCTGAAAAGCGGGAATGGTGGAGTGCTGGAATATTGGAGCCAGGCCGATCCGCCACCTGTCCCATCACTCCATCACTCCATCACTCCATCGGATTCTCCCCTTCGCCTCGCCGTGGTGAGCACGGGCGTGGTGAGCGCCGCCGGCAATTCGCTGGAAGAAGTCGGGCGGACCTTCCGGGCTGGTGGCGCGGTGCCGGTCGTGACTGAGTTGCGTGCGCCGCTGCGGGGTGGCCTGGTTCCCGCGTATGCCTGTGGCGAGTTCGGCGCAACGGAGATGATTCTCCCGGCCCGGCGGCGGAAGCTGGGCCGGCTCCAGCAGATGGCGCTCGTGGCCGCGCGCCGCAGTCTGGCGGCAGGCGGGCTGTCCGCGTTGCCGCCGGAACGCACGTGCATCACGGTCGGCACCGGCCTGGGGTGTTTGAATGAGACGGCGCTGTTCGTGGAGAACATGCTGGTCAACGAGGAGCGCGCCCCGCTGCCGACGCGTTTCACCAATTCAGTTCACAACGCCTGCGCCTCGAATTTGGCCATCGAACTAGGATTGAAAGGGCTGAACTCCACGCCCACGCACCAGGAGATTTCGTTTGAAACGGCGTTGTGGCAGAGCGCGTGGGAAATCAGCCGTGGCCGCGCCGACTTCGCGCTCGCCGGTGGCGCGGATGAATTGAATTCGTATGTGCTCGCGGCCGGTGCGCGCTGGGGTTGGTGGGATGCCGCCACGCCTGCGTTGCGACCGTTTGCCGAAGGCTTGCACAAAAAACAACGGCCCTTGCCCGGTGAAGGCGCGGCGGTGTTTTTGCTGGCCGACGCGAATAAAGCGCCGAACCCGCTGGCGCAAGTGGCGGCGATCCGGCTGGGGCGATTCGCGGGGTTGCCGGGCGGCGGCATTGATGCGAAGGCGGAAGCGGCGTGGATTTGCGAAACGCTGGAACGCAACGGGCTTTCGCTTGCGGAGATGGACGCGGTGTTATGCGGTGCGAACGGCTGGCAACCGCTGGACCAGATGTATCGCACAGTTGCGAACCGCCTCGCGCAACTGGCGGGCCGGACAATTCCGTGTGGCGCTTACAAACATTGCTGCGGCGAGTATTACAGCGCGTCGGCTTTTGGATTGTTGACGGCAGTCGGCATGGTGCGCGGGGAAATTTCATTTGCGCACTGCTATCCAACTGTATCGGACCCGCGCACTGCTCCTGTTTTTCTCCCTCTCCTCCCCAAAGGAGGAGAGGGCCGGGGTGAGGAGCCCGTTATTTCCCAGATCAAATCCCCTCTCCCCAGCCCTCTCCCCGCTCAGGCGGGGCGAGGGAGTCGGGATAGTGTCAAGATGCGCTCGCCGCGCAATGTGTTGCTTTACACCCTCAGTCCCGGCGGTTGCCGGGCAATGTGCTGCGTATGCGCCTGACCCGGTTCCAGTGGATTATTGCAGCGACGCTGCTGGCGGCGGCGCTGATTGTCGTCACATGCTCCGGCGCATGGTGCCTCCTCTGGCTTTCCTTGTTGTTCAGCATTTCTGGAACATGCGTCGGTCTGGGAGTTTCGTTTCCGCAATGGCAGCTTTTTGGCAAATGCCTGTGCCGCGTTCAGACAAATCAGAAGCTCGTCGCGCTGACCTTCGACGACGGGCCTGATCCTGACAGCACGCCGGCGTTGCTCGACCTGCTGGCCCGGCGGAACATTCGCGCGACGTTCTTCTGCATCGGCGAACGGGTGGCCCGCCAGCCGGAGTTGGCGCGGCGCATCGCAGCCGAAGGGCATTCCATAGAAAACCATTCGCACCGCCACCAATTCTGGACGAATCTGCTGGCCGAAGAAAAACTCGAGGCCGACCTCGCGCAAGCACAGGAGGAAATCCGCCGGGTTTCGGGGCGAACCCCGGCGTGGTTTCGACCGCCGATGGGGCTGACCAATCCGCGCGTGTTTCGCGTCACGCGCAAACTGGGTCTGCGGATGGCCGGCTACACGGCGCGCGGCCTGGATCTGCGGGCGGACGGGCCGGAACGGATTGTCGCGCGGCTGCGGCGCGGATTGCGACCCGGCGCGATTCTGCTGTTGCACGACGGCGGCGTGCCGGCGGCGCGGTTGACGGCCACGGTGACGGCGCTCATGGACATGCTTCAGACCGAAGGCTACCATTGCGTCCGGCTCGATGAATTGGTTTCAAACGAGACAAAATCATGAAACGGCGATTCAACAAAATTGTTCAAGTCCGGAAGAGCAACCTTGTTCGGTTTGAGCCATCGCCAAAAACAAGGACACCGAAGTCAACCATCGGCAAACCATGAAAATCTATTTCCAGATCATTTTCATTTCCTTGCTCATCCTTCCATCGGCGCAGTCCACCGAGCCAGTGTATGACGGCAAGGCGTTGAGCGAGTGGCTGCTGGCGTTGGACGCCAGCCTCTCGGATGAGGAACAGATCGCGGCCACACAGCAAAACGTGGATCCAGCCAAATTGATTGAGCAAAAAAAAAGCCGTGCCCAAGAAGCCATCCGACAGATTGGGACCAACGGCCTGCCGACGTTGCTGGACATCATCAGTGTCGAGCAATGGGACCGAAAAAAGGTGCTGGGCAAGCTCAAGAGCAAGGATTTTCAGAAAGCTGCCGGGAACAAAGATATTCCGACAGAAGTCTTCAGGAGTTTGGCCGTGGATGGGTTTGGGATTTTGGGAACCAACGCCGAGCCGGCGATTCCGCAACTGACCAAGTTGTTGTACGGAAGCCCCGAATGCCAGTCGGAAGTGGCTTGCGCCTTGGTGCATATCGGCCCCAAAGGTTTCGCTGTACTGACCAATGCCACGAACAACGACGACTTGGTGGGAGTTTTGGTTCAAACGATCGGTCAGAAGGGCGGAGGTGATGTTAAGACTGTTACCCGGATATTGATCAGCGCCCTCAAGGATTCGAGCGCGGCAGTTCGTGGCAATGCGGCTTACTTTCTTTCCGGCAAGGATGCGACGTTGGCCGTGCCGGCTTTGATTCCGATGCTGGACGACAGTCAGGAATATCCGCGGCAACGTGCGGCTCTTGCGCTGGGCAGTTTTGGGCCGGCGGCGAAGAGTGCGGTTCCAAAACTGTGGTCGGTTTACACGAACAGCCCAGACGTTTTTGTCATGGGTGCGTTGAAGGCGATAGATAAGGAGGTGGCAAGACAGGCGGAGGAATTTCTAGTCAACAGCGGACCGTTGAATGACGCCCGCAAAGGCTATACGAGAACGAAGCTGACAAATGGATTGGAACTGATCGTAGGAGGTTGGATTCACACTGAAATTCCCATTGTCACCAACCGCTATCTTTCCAGCGCGGAATTGCTTGATCCGGTAACGGGGAAGTGGATGAAAACCGGCGAGATGCACATCGCGCGCGTTGGTCATGCCGCTGTCTTATTGCGCGACGGCAGGGTGCTGGTAGCCGGTGGACGCGTTAAAGGGAACAACGCACTTTCAAGCGCAGAGCTGTATGATCCAACCACCGGAGTATGGAAGGAGACCAGTTCGATGAACGCCGCACACCGCACGGCTTGTGGAATTCTGCAATCCAATGGGAGGGTCCTGATTTTTTCTGGCCGCGGCAATCGTAACAGTCCGGCTACCGACAAGGAACTATACAATCCTGCTACGGAAACTTGGAAAACAATTCCAGAGGAACCGGCTTTTGACAAAGCTTTGTACAATGATTATACCGACACGTGGGCACTTCCGCCACGCCACAAAGATTATGAATGAACGGGAAATTATGAAATCCTGGAAAGCTAAAGTTCAGATTTTTTTGTGCGTGCTGATCGTGCAGATGGGTCTGTCCCTTTGTCTTGCCCACGATAACGTAACGATGCATCCGCCAATTTCTGACAGCGTCACGCAAACGACAAATCCGCCGCCAGTTTCCCTGGAGGAAGTCAGCCGCGCGATGGCGAAGGCCAAGACGGTGTTCACCCGCTTTGTGCAGGAACGGCATCTGGCGCTCTTCAACGAGCCGCTGCGGTCCGAAGGTTGTCTTTGCTTCGAAAAGCCGGGGCGCGTCCGATGGGAAATCACCAGCCCATACCAGTCCATTTTGGTTTCAGACGGTTTGGGCGTGGCGCAGTTTGAGTGGCTGGATGAGAAGTGGAGGAAGCTCGACGCCGGACTCGCGGGCGCGATGCAAAATGTGGTCGCCCAGATCGCCGCCGTGATGGAGGGCCGTTACGCGAGCGACAGCCGGGATTACACGGTAACACTGGCCGACAGCCCTGAAGGGCCCGTCATCACGCTCGTGCCACGCAACGAAACGATGCGAAAGATGATGCATGCCATCGAGGTTCATCTGGCGGCGGACCTGAAAGGCACGCGCCGGATTGTGCTGCGGGAAACCGGCGGGGATTTCACGGACATCCGCTTCAGCGAACAGGTCATCGGCCTCGAACTGCCGCCGCGGACGTTTGACCGGAATGCGCCGCTGGACTTGGCGGACATCCTGCAAGCCGTAGCGAAAGCCAAAGCGCAGCCCTGAATGTCGAACGTGATTTCCATGCTACTAGAGGTCATGCGGAAATCCTGCGGATGTTTTGTCTTCTTGCAAAGCGCCAGAGGACTGGCGCACTCCAAGACGCTTCGCGTATTTCAGGAATCATCATGCCGCGCGCAGCGTCTTGGAGTGCGGCGGCCCTCCGCCGCTTTTTCCAGCGGCATATTCAACGGCTCCGATGTTAATTGGAACTACAGCAGCTGGAAAAGAATATCGCGCCTCCTCTCCCCGGCCCTCTCCTCCTTTGGGGGAGGAGAGGGAGTTGGCCCGCTACAATCGTTGTTCAGTTGCATCCGGGCGAAAGCCGGTCTGCTCGCATTTGCCTGCCTGTTGTCGGGTTGCATTTCGCCGCGTCCTTATCCGGTGGCGCCACTGGCGGGAATACCGGCGCAGGAGGCTGAACGGATGGCGCGTCAAAACCTCGCCAGCCTGTTCCCGCTGCAATATCGCTCGGTGCAACGCGCCCTCATCACCGTGGCAGGCAAACAGTTCACCTGTGACGGCGTGCTCGAGGTGTCAACAAACGATGGCTGGTACCTCGCCATCGTGAGTAATCTGGGGCTGGTGGCCGGGCTGCGCGTGAACCGGGACGGTTCGTGCGAGGTGCTCCAGGTGACGCCCTTGTTCCGCGAATTCTGGACCCGGCAATTCGTGGCGCGGGACGTGCGCCGGCTGTTCATTCCGCCACCAGAGTTCGTTTCCGCCGGGCGTTTGGCTGACGGACGGCTGGCTTGCGAAACCGTGCCGGAATCCGACGGCGCGGTGGTGCGTTACGTCTTCAGCGCCGACGGCCAACAGTGGCAGGAACTGGAAGTTTCGCGCGGTGGCTGCCGGGAGTATCACGCCTTGCTGCGCGGTTATCGCGCCTTTGCCGGGCACGCGCGCGAAGTGCCTGCGGAAATTGAAGTGCACGCGGAGAGCTACCAGCTTCACTTACGGCTGGTGGAACTTAACCTGAAGAATGAAATCGCACCGGAGGCCGCGCAATGAGTCGTGCCTTGAGCAAACCTCGCCGCTGGCTGCGCCGACTGTCGTGGGCTGCTGGAATTCTGGTTGCGCTGCTGTTGCTGGCGTCGCTGGTCATGCTGGGGTTGATGCACCGCTGGGTGGCGCGTCCCCCGCAACTGGCCCGGGAACCTGCGATGCTTCATGAGTCCGTGAAGGTGCAGGGCGACCGGGTTTATCTGGGCCGCAACTGGTTTGAGCGCCGCGATGGATTGCCGGTGCTGTATCTGACCGGAACACCGTTTGAGATGGGTTATGCCAATGGCGTGCTGACGGAGAAATACATTCACCGGCAGGAAGACGCCGTCCTCGATTTGCTGCACCAGGTGGCGCCGTATCAATGGACGCAGTTCATGCTGAAGTTTTTGATCACTTACAAGAACCGTCACCTGTCCGACGCGATTCCGGAGGCTTACCGGATGGAAATCTTCGGCTTGAGCCGCGGCTGCCCGGATACGCATCCCCGCGTAGGCCCGTTCTACCATCGCATCCTGAACTACCACGCGGCCCAGGATATTTCCTACATGCTGATGAACAGCCCGCTGATTCGGGGCGGCTGCACGGCCTTTGGCGCATGGGCGCCGGTGACGCACGACGGGCATCTGCTGCTGGGACGCAACTTTGACTGGGAGGCCGCGCCGGTGTTTGACGAGGACCGCATGGTCATCATTTGCGAACCCGACGAGGGCATCCCTTTCATCTCGCTGGCGTGGGCCGGCATGGCGGGCTGCGTCTCGGCGATGAACCGGGCCGGGCTGGCCGTTACGGTCAACGGCGCGCCGTCGCAATTGCCCGCCGACACCGGGGCGCCAACGAGCATCGTCGCCCGTGACGTGGTGCAACACGCGTCGAACATCAAGGAGGCGGTTGAAATCATCCGGCGGTATCGGGTCTTTGTGTCGGCGCAATTTCTGGTCGGCAGCCGGCAGGACGGGCGCTTCGTGGTGGTGGAGAAGACGCCGGAGCAAACGGTCGTCCGCGAATCCTCCGACGCCGGATTCACGGTCTGCGCGAACCATTACATGACAGCGGCGCTCACGAACGACCCGACCAACCTGAAATATTTGCAGGCCGACACTTCGTTGCCGCGCTACGCACGGATGGCCGGGTTGCTCCAGCGGAACACCGGCACGCTCGATGCCACGCGATCCGCCCTCATCCTGCGTGATCGGGAACTTCCCGGCGACCGTTTTGCCGGCAACGGCCATCGCAGTTCGCTCAATCCGCTCATCGCCACACACTCGGTCATCATGGATTTGACCGGCGGGATTTTTTGGTCCGCCACACCGCCGCACCAGTTGGGCCGGTTCATCGCCTTCGACGTCAACGACCCGGAAAAAGCGCTGCCGGAGCTGGCCGTGGCCGGGGACCCGATGCTGACCGATGGCGAATATGAAATCTATCTCGCCGCGAAGGCCGGTTTGAGCGACGGCTGGCTGGCGTTGAAGCAGGGCGACCTTGTCGCAGCCATCCATTGCGCGCAACTGGCGGAGAAAAACAATCCGGGCTTTTACCAGAACTCCTGGCTGCTGGCCGAAGTGTTGTTCCGGCAGGGCAAATACCCGGAAGCAGCGGCGGCGTGCCGCAAAGCGCTGGAAGGCAAACCGGCCCTGGCCCGCGAACGGCGGCGGATCGAACAACTCCTCACCCAGGCGGAAACGCAAAAATGAAAACCGGCAACGAACGTTTCTTCCCGCTGACGGTGCTGCGGTTTTCCATCGGCTACGGCAGTTATCTGGTTTCGAAAATCGTCTTTGTGCTGGCCGCCCTGCCGCTCGTCTTCGTCTTGTGGCCGTTTCCACGGGCCAAATACCGGTTGCTCCAGGCAGTGATACACCATTACCTGGCGTTTTTCAGCCGTACCTGGCTTCCGGCCATTGGCGTGTACCGGGTAGTCGAAATCGCGGGTCGGGAACGGGCGTTAACCGTCCGTCCGGCAGTTTGCGTGGCGAACCACCGCGGGTTCATGGATTCAATTTTATTGCTGGGACTGATGCCGCGCACAGGGGTGTTGATCAAATCCCGCGACACCCGGCAGCCGATGTACGGGCTGCTGGCACGGCACTTCGACCTGGTGAGCGTGGACCGTCATTCGCTGAACTCCGTATCCGCCTCGCTTGACCGGTGCCGCCGCGTGCTCGACGCCGGGAAAAATTTGTTGATCTTTCCGGAAGGGACACGCGCCCGCAGCGGACGTTTGCAGCATTTTAACCGCATCGCGTTTGATCTGGCGCTGGCTGCCGGCGTGCCCGTGGTGCCCGTGGTCATTCATTCCACCCAGCCGTTCATGGCAAAATTGCCGGGCAGCATCTTTCCCCGCCGCCAAAACGATTACCGCATTCGATTTCTTGACCCGGAGATTCCGCACCCCGATGATGACGCCGACGCGCTGTGCGACCGTGTCCATCGCCGCATGGCGCAAGAACTCAATACGCTGGACGCCGGCACGGTTTGGGAAACCAGGCGGGTCGCCGGCGACGACACTGCAATAAAAGAACCCTCAGCCACCAAAACCCCATGACCGACCAACCGCTCTTCGAGTTGCCCGAACTCCTGTCCATCCTGCCACATCGCCCGCCGTTTCTGTTTGTGGACCGGGTGATGAAGCTGGAGCCGCACAAACTCATCATTGCCGAGCGCACGCTGCGTCCGGACGAACCGCAGTTTGCCGGCCACTTCCCGGGCCGCGCCATCATGCCGGGCGTGCTGGTCACCGAGGCGCTGGCCCAAACCAGCGGACTGCTGCTGGGCTTGAGCGAGCGCGCCACCGGCGCCGCGCCTCCCGAACAACCCCAAATGTTTTTTCTCGCCGCCAACACCATGAAATACAAGCATCCCGCCGCGCCCGGCGACGTGCTCGTGCTGCGGGCCGAGAGTGACAAAAACTTCGGTGCGCTTTTCCGTTTCAACGTCGAGGCGACAGCGGGACGAAACCTCGTGGCCTCCGGCTCGCTCACGCTCGCCTTGGTTTCGGGCAAACGACCGTAAACATTACGCCATGAAAGTTCTTCTCCTTCGCGGCAACCCCCGCCAGACCGGCTACACGCAGCGGCTCGCCGACCTCTTTCTTCGTGGCTTGCGCGAGGCCGGTGCCATGGTGACCGACGTGGATTTGACGGCGCAGAACATCCTGCCGTGCCTGGGCTGTTTTCATTGCTGGGTGGTCGCTCCCGGCCAGTGCGTTCATCCCGATGCGATGGACGGATTGCTGGAACAGGTGCTCGACGCGGACGTTCTGGTGTGTGCAACACCGATTTATTATTTTTCTATGAGTTCCAGCATGAAGCTGTTCTTCGAGCGCACGTTTCCGCTGGCCAAGCAAGGGCTGGTGCCGTCCAGCCGCGGACTGACGCGCAACAGCATTCGTTACCCGGAACGGTGGCAGGGCAAGAAAATCATCACACTTGTCACCGGCGCGTTGCGCGACTTGGAAGTTTACCGGCCAGCCAACGAAACCTTTCAACTCATCGCGGACAGCCTCGACTTGGAACTCGGCGGCCAATTGACCCGTCCTGAAGCTTACCTGCTGGATTACCCCCTCTCGAAACCCAAGACGCTGAAGCGCATTGAAGCGGCTTTCGTTCAGGCGGGCAAGGAGGCGGGCACGACGGGGCGGTTGTCCGCCAAAACGATGGAGGAGGCATCCCTCCCGCTTTCTCCCAGCGCGGACCACTTCCGCACTTATTCCAATGTATATTGGACGCAGGCGATGACGATGGGCACGGACGGCCAGGTGCCGGCGCTGGTGCAGGCCCGCGTGGGATCGGACGTGCGTATTCTGATGCGGGAGATGGCGCGCTATCTGAATCCGCGCGCCGCCGCCCGGTTGCGGGCCATCCTCCAATTTGATTTTCCCGATGAGAAACTCCACTTCCGGCTCACAATTGATCGCGGGAAATGCGCGCTGGAGGAAGCCCGCACTGAACGCCCCGATTTGCGAGTGAGTTGCCAGGCGGGTCTCTGGGCGCAGATTTTCATGCGGCAACTCGACGTGCGCGAGGCGCTGAAAGACCGCCGCCTCGTGTTGGAAGGAGACAAATCGCTCTTTACGCGGCTGGACCGGCTGTTTCCCCCACCTTCAGCCTGAGGAGATGGAAGATTGTGCGGCACTGCTTTGCGGACCGGAATCGCCCCGGTTGACCTGATGCGCGCCAGCGTCTTGGAGTGCGCCAGCCCTCTGGCGCTTTTGTGGGTGGGTGAGGAAGCGGATATACTGTCGCCGCGTGCCAGGTTCAATTAAGCCTGCCGAAAGCGGTGGAGGGCCACCGCACTCCAAGACGCTGCGCGACTGCTGTAGCGCACGGAATGGTTCCAAGGGTGCCGGAAGCGATTTTTGCACGCTTGGAGTGGTGCAGCATTTCAACCCGCCAATTCCCGCAGTATCTCAATCATCCGCCGGTTGGTCGCAGGGTCCTTGACCGCGATGCGCACGGCGCGGTCGCCGAGTTGAGAACCCATCGCCGACGCATCGCGCAGGAACAGCCCGCGTTCCCGGCAGCGGGCAATCACCGTGACGGCGTTCGGCCCGTTGTCCGGCAGATGGCAAAGGAGAAAGTTGGCCATGCCGGGAATCACAGTCCAATTCAACGCTCGCAACGCCCCGGCCAGCTCCGTCCGCAAGGCGTGAGTCTCGCGATAGCGCAGGGCGTAGTAATTCGCGTCTTTCAGCGCTTCCACGGCGGCAACTTGTCCCGGCAGGCTCACAGCCCACGGCGGAGTGAGCGGGCGCAGCGGTTCGAGTTGATGCGGCCCGGCGCAGAGATACGCCACACGCACGCCGCTCAACGCATAGACCTTGGACATGGATTTGCAGACGATGACGTTCTCGGAACTCGCGGCGAATTGCTCCAGCGACTGGTCCGGGCCGGCGTATTCCACGTAGGTTTCGTCCACCCAAATCCGCGTGGCTGCCGGGGCGTAACGCAGGACGTGAATCAATTCCTCGCGGCCCACGTGCTGGCTGGTCGGGCTGTTGGGATTGACCAGCACGACCAGGTCGAAATTCTCCGCCAGTCGCGCCGCTAGGTGGACCGGGTCCAGCCGGTAATTCTCGTCGCGCTGAAGCGCCAGCCGTTCTGCGTGACAGCCGATGACGCCCTCCAGCACATGCGGATATTCTCCGTAAGTCGGATCGAGAATCAGCACTCGCGAGTCGGGCCGCAGCCATTGTCGCAATGCCCGGTAGATTAAATCCGAAGAACCAGCGCCGGGCAGAACGCACTCCGGCCGGACGCCTCGCGCTTGGGCAATGACGCGAACCAATCCCTCGCAACCGGTCGGCGGCGAGGTTTTCAGCAGCCACGGCAGGTGCTTCTGCAATGCGGCGGTAATTCCCGGCGATGGCGGAAACCAGGCGTCCAGAACGTCGGCGTTGATGACAGATTCGGAGCGTTCGAGCGCATCGAATTCTTCTCCCACAGCCGTAAAGAATTCGCCGCCATGAAAACAGCCCGCCGGCGTGCGGAACGGATAACTCAACTTCCAATCCAGCTCGGTTTCCACGCGCCGCAGCATGTCGCGTATGCCGTGGAGTGCCTCGTGGATGTCCGGCATCGTGGCCTGTAACAGGTGGTAAGTGACCGCTCCGGCCTGCAACGTGCGGCCGGCGTCCTTCAGCCCGACGCGCAGATACATGCTCAAGACTTCATGGCGTCCGATGGCCATGATGCGTGTTCCGCCGTGGGATTCCACCCAGCGAAACGCCGCATACATGAGCGTGAGAGCCAGCAATGTGCGGCGCGAGGATCGCGGGATGGTGAGGATGCGGACCTCGTAAAGCTTGTCATCAACCGCGAAGGGCAGTTCCTGCCGCTTCAAATACTTGTCCACGGAATAAAGCCCGTGGCCCGGCGGTGTGATGGAGACGAAACCGTGAATATCTTTGCCGTCGGTGGCGACGAGATAGAGATTGAACGCATCAAGCGCGTCCGTAAGGCGTCCGTCGGCCTGGAGCGCGTATTGGTCCAGCTCGCGCGCATAGACTTCGTGGCGCAGGCGGTAGATGGCTTCGCGTTCCTCATCCGTGGCCACGCGCACGGTCAATTTGCGGCCACCGCGGGCAAGGCGGTCGGGTTTGGGCGCCTTGCCATCGGGCATCAAAGCAATCTGGCGCGTGCGAAACGCGCCCATGTCCACCTGATACCAGAACGGCTTGCGCGCGTCAGCGTTGATGCCCCGCGAATTCATCGCCGGATTCTATGGAGTCCAAAGCCAAATCACAATCCCATCATCCCGGTTTGAGTCACCGCGCTGCGCCTGTTCCAGCGGCCAACTCGACCCCGCGCAGATTGTTGATGTTGCAGACGCGGGTTTCGTTGCCGAAACCGTTTGCCCGCGCCAGGCCGGACAACACTCGTCCGGGACCGATCTCAAAAAGCGTGGTGACGCCGGCTTGCATTTCGTGAAGCCGGTCCATGCAGGAGCGCCAGAGCACCGGCCCCGCAATCAATTCGACGATGAGCGAGCGGATTCGCGCCGGGTCCGATTCGCGCGTGGCCGAAGCGTTCAGCAGCAGAACGGCGCGCGGTGGCCGGAACGAAAAGGGTTGCAGCGCCGATTCAAACTGCGCCCGCGCTTCTTTCATCATCGGACTATGCCAGGGCCCGGCGACCGTCAGCGAACGGCATCGGCCAAGTTGTTCGCGGGTGATAAAAGTTGCGCATCGCTCCAAGCCGGCGCGGTCGCCCGACAACACAATTTGGGTTGGGGCATTGTCGTTGGCGAGGACTGCGCCATGGTCGGGGACTGCCTTCGCGAGCCAATTGAGAATCCGTTCCCGATTCGAGGTGGTGACCGCCATCATGCCGCCTTGCACTTGAGCCGACGCTTGCTCCATTAAATCACCTCTTCTGGCCGCAATCTCGATGGCGTCTTCAAACGTCACGACGCCCGCAGCCGCAAGGGCGGTTATCTCGCCGAGGGAATGACCCAACACCACGTCCGGCTTGACGCCACGTTCGATGAGTCGCCGGCAGTAGCCCAGGGACACGGCGACCAGCAGCGGTTGGAGAAACTTTGTCCGCACGAGTGTTTTCTCAGGACCACGCAGACAGATGGGTTCGAGGTTTTCACCCACACACTGGCTCGCGTGCTCGACGAGCGCGCGAAACGCCGGGTCGGATTTGAACAAGTCCGCGCCCATGCCGACTTCCTGGGAGCCTTGGCCGGGAAACAGGAAGGTGTTCATCCGATCCGCGAATGGTTACGCAGCGGCGGCGGTCAGGCCGCCGTCCACGACGATGGTTTGTCCCGCGATGTAGGAGGCTTCATCCGAGGCCAGGAACGTCGCGACAGCGGCCACTTCCGAAGGTTTGCCGAAGCGATGGAGCACGATGCGTTCGAGGTTCCGCTCGCGAATGGCCCGCGGCACTTTGGCCGTCATGTCGGTTTCGATGAAGCCCGGCGCAACGGTGTTGACGCGGATGCCCTTGGCACCCAGTTCGGCGGCCAGCGCCCGCGCGAAGGCGAGCAAGGCGCCTTTGGCCGCGCAGTAATTGGTCTGGCCCGCCACGCCCACCAGGCCGGCGATGGACGCGATGTTGACGATGACGCCCTGCCGCGCGCCGAGCATGGGCCGGCTGACGGCCTTGCACCAGCGATAAACGCCGTTGAGGTTCGTATCAATGACCTTGTTCCAATCGCTGGCGGGCATGAGCATCAGGAACTGGTCGCTCGTAATTCCGGCGTTGTTGACCAGCACGTCCAGCTTGCCGGCGGCGGCCACAATGTGTTCCACCGCCGCGGGAATGGCCGCATCGTCGGTCTGGGAACACTTGATTTTCTCCGCGCCGCAGGCGGCGGCGACTTCCTGCGCGAGATCATCGCGCTGGTGATAGGTGAAAAAGACGCGCGCGCCCAGCGCCGCGAACCGTTCGACGATGGCGCGTCCAATCCCGCGCGAGCCCCCGGTGACCACGACAACTTTATTTTCAAATGGAAGACTCATAATCATTCTCCACGCGACGCCGGGTTTTCCCGGGGTTCCGGCCACGGAACGCCGTTACTTCAGCGCCTGATACTTTTTCCACACCGACTCGGGCCATTCCTTCACCAATTGGTTGGTCCGCTGGTCCACCAGGGTGACGACCGTCTCGCCCCAGGCCATCTCCGTGCGCAACTTTTCGTGCAGCAGGTAATGTTTAAAGGTGAGCTTGCCCTCATACACGGGCTGGACGCGATGCGTGGTGTGGAGTTGCAGGGGCATCCCGAATCTTACCGGTTTGCGATAGTGACAGACGTTTTGCACGACCGGCAGGGCGACGCCGAGTTTGAACGCTTCGTCCAGCGGCAGGACTTCCAGGAGGATTTCCATGCGCCCGGCTTCGAACCAGAGGAAGTAAGCTGCGTTGTGCGCCACACCCATCATGTCAATTTGATGAAACGCGGGCGTGAGCGACAACTTGCGCTTGAGGAGTCGTGATTGAGCCGGTGCGGCGGGTGTCAAAGCACGAATTGCCGGTGGCGCGTCAGCCAATCGCTTTTCAAGTTTGTTGTTCACATCTCATCCAACTTCACCATCAGGCTTTTGGGCATGATGGGCGGCATGGAAATCGTGCGCACGGACGGGCCATCGGCTGCCGCCAGACGAAACGACAGGCCGGAATAAGCCAGTTCCGCCGGAAACACGGCCAGCCCGAGCGGCTGCTCCAGGACGAACGAAAAAGCATCCGCCACCACCTCCGCCACGGCCCGGCCATCGTGGAAAATTTGCGCTCCGGTGACGAGCTGGTCGCACCCGCGTTCGGCGGCCACGCCGACAATCTTCTTCCGAATCCCCTGGGCACGGCGGCGCTTGATTGCTTCGCAGCCGCGGAAATTATCCTTGTCGAAATCAATCATCCATTGCAGGCCCAGCACCAGCGGGTCGCGCACGCGCAATCCCTCGGCGTGAATATTGAAAAAGCGCCCTTCCAGCCGCAGGTCGTCGTGCGCGTCCACGCCGCACCGCCGGCCGCCGCATTTTTCCACGGCCGGCGCGAGCGTGTCGAACACGGCTGGCGCGACCGCCTGCGGCACGAGCAGCAGATAACCGAATTCGGAAGTCTTGCCTGCGCGAAAGAGGCGCACAGACTGGTTCTGAAACGGATACACTTCGATGGACAGATACGGCAGTCCGAGAACATCCGCCCCGAAAATCTCTTTCGCGATTTCCCACGCTTTGAAACCGTCCAGGCTCAACAACCCGTGGCTGGTGGTGAGGTCTTCCATGCCGGCCGCCGCGGCGCCATGGGCTTGCATCACGCGGTCAATCTCCGCGTCCGGCACGATGCTTTCGCAAAGCAGAATGAATTCCTCGTCGTTGTTGGCCACGTAACAGTCACCCACCAACAGGCCGTCGTCGTCGGCCAGAAACGTGTGCAGGACGCGGCCAAAGCGCACCTTGGGCACGTTTCCCGCCAGCAACCCGTCGAGAAAATCCAGCCCCTGTTCCGCGGGGATGCGGTATTTGCGGGTGAAGGAAAAATCAGTCAGCCCCACGGTATCGCGCACGGCACGGCATTCGGTCTGTTTGTCAGCCACTCGCGCCACAACTTCCACGCCGTAACGTTCGCGTAAAACCGTGCCCTTGCCGGCGAACCGGTCTTTCAGCGGCGAAGTCCTCACGCGGCCACCCCTTTCCGCTCCTGCTGCTCAATGACGAAGTCCACCACGGTGTTGATGGAGCGCAAGACGGCGATGTTCTCATCCGGGATCTTGATTTTGAAACAGCTTTCGATGCACAGGATGATTTCGAGCGCATCAAGCGAGTCCAGCCCCAGCCCGGAGCCGAGCAGTGAAATGTCCTCGTGCAAATCCTCGGGTGTGAAAGGCAGGTTCAACCTTCGGATCAACTCCTCCTTGAAGGTCGTGATTACCAGCGCCCGCCGCGCGATACTCTGACTTATCGGTTCCGGCGCCGTGACGCCATGCTTCAATAACATAAAAAAGTAGAACGGTGCTCTGAATGCAAAGCGTGTGAATTATTGCCGGGTTCGCCCGGTGTGACAACAATTTTGAGGAAAACCCCGTGCCCGGCAACAAAAACCCCCGCCGCGATGGAGGAATTCGCGGCGGGGAATATGAACTGCATCGGCAAACAAAAACCGGCCGGATCAGAAAACAACCGACAGTGCAACGGTGAAACCCGGGCAGGTCACTTTTTCTGAATGGGAGGCATAAGGCTTGGTGAGTTGATCGGTGTATTTGACTTTGATTTTAGACGTATCGTACCCCACCTCAAGGCTCATGCCCACCGCCTTGGTGCGCCAGAGTTCAAACCCCACGGCCCCGAAACCTCCGACTTGAGAAGATCCAAGATTGTCGCCACCGGCAAACGGATATTTGACTCCGGCACGCACATAAGGCGCAAATGTGGCCTTGGGCCAGGGGGTGTAACGGACAAAAGCACCCACCGGCACAACATAGGAAAATTTCACATTATCAGAGGATTCTCCGTAACCGTAATACGTTTTTTCATCCACGATAACAAACATGGTGGGACCAACAGTCACACCCGCGCCGATGCCACCGATGGAAGTTTCCCACTCGTAATAGGGATTCAGGACCAGTCCCACCGGGATATCAATCTTGGTCACGTCAAAACCATCCTGCTTGTAGAAATCATACAGTTTATCCGTGGCATCGTGAATGCCGGAGGCATAGGAAATGCCCACCGGGAAATAAAACTTGCCTTCGGCACGGGCCGACGATGACAGGCCGATGCCTGCGATGACTGCAATTGCACAAGATACGAGACGAATCGTTTTCATTGTTTCCTTTCTATTCCGACGGTTTGCTTGGTTAAGGCGGTTTTGAACAGCTTATTCATACTTTTCTATTCGTTTGGTGCTTCTGAGTTTCCACAGCAATCTCACCAGGAGACTGCCATCGCAACCAATTTGAGCTTTTCTAATAGAACTGCCATCTCCGCGTCAATACATTTTTAACACTAATGTGCAGTCGGTTCCATGCGGCGAGGAAACCACCGCAAGCACTGGCTTGTCACCCGAAGCAGTCGGCTGTGACCGCAACGCCACGGCCAGATTCAGTAAAGGTTGGGTTTGGTGTTCGTTGCCAGTCACCTGACTCGTGAACCATTATTGCTGCGCCTGCAGTTTGGAAGTGGAGCCAGCTGTCAGGATTGAACTGACGACCCACGGTTTACAAAACCGTTGCTCTACCGCTGAGCTAAGCTGGCGCCTCCACAGCCAACATCTTTTGCTTTGTCCGGTTTCCTGTCAAGCTCGCCGGAGCCAAGGTGATGTTGGTGTCTTAATTTGAATTTTACGTTGAAAGCCGGAGCGCGAGTTGTCCCAACTTGCAGCTTTTCCGACCTGTCCAGCCGCTGCGGATTGAGGACAATCCGCGCTCCTGGGAGCGGAGAACAGTGGTAGTGTTAAACTGCGCCTGCTTTACTCGTTGCCCCAGTATATTTTGACGTGAATGAAGCCGAGTTTGACCGCTTCAACGGGCAATGATGGATTGAGTTCCAGGACCTTGATGTGGCCCGGTTTCACAAATGGTTTGAGCGCGGCAAAGTTGACCGTGCCGGAGCCGGGCGTGGCATGGTCGTGCGCGGGAAACTGCACGTCATGAACGTGAAATCCGGCCAGGCGCGCGGTGAGCGATTCGAGATGCTGTGTGTGGTGAAGGAAGCCGAGGTTTTCCTTGATTTGCGCGTGGCCGACGTCGTGCCAGTAAACCACGTTCGGGCTGTCAAAGTCGCGGAAGAAATGCTCGAAGTCGCTTTCCAAGGGAATTTCCTCGAGCGCCTGCCGGTTTTCGATGCCGAGTTTGAGGCCGCATTTTTCGGCTTCGGGCAGAATTTTGCGCAACGTTTCGTAAGCGCGCTCGACGGCTTTTCCCTTGTTGGCTTCGCGTTTGGCGGCGGCTTCGGCGCGGAGCTTTTCGTATTTGGGCGATTTTTGCCCGTCGCGTTCGAGCATTCCGGTCAGTTTTTCGGTGTAATCCTTCAAGTTCATGCTGCCGAGGTGCAGCACGACAGCCGGCGCCTTGACGCGTTCGGCCAGTTCAAAGGTCTTGAGCGTGTACTTGATCGCCAGTTCGCGCTGGTGCGCCCGCTCGTCGGAAAATTCGTAGAGGTTCGGCGAGGCATGATTCACGCCCAGTGGCAGCGGACAAAAATTATGGAGGCTGGAAATTTTAATCTCGCCCGCGTCCACGGCTTCCAGGATGCCGGGCAGGAGACCGAGCCGGATGCCGTGGCTGAGTTCGGCGTATTCAAAGCCGAGGTCGCGGATTTCGCGCAGCATGGCGCGACCGTCCGTGTGGCGTTGGGAATTCCAGCAGGTGGAAAGTGAGTACATACACGCGGTTAAAATAAAAGACCGGGCGGCATCGTAATCAGATGCGCCCGGTTATGGAAATTACAAAATTACAGGTCGGCGTAGCGCGCGCTGAGCATCGCGGAAAAGCGCGCAGCTTTTTCCTTGCGACGCCGCTTTTCACTCGGCTTTTCAAAATGCCGGTGATTGCGCACGACCTTGAGGGTTCCTTCGCGGTCGACCTTTTTCTTCAGTCGCCGCAACGCACGTTCCACTGGTTCGCCTTTTTTTAATCTAATTTCGGTCAACGCAACTCACTTCCTTTCTGGGGGCGAGAAAATCCGCTCGCGGGCGGGGCTCGCAAATGGGCGCGTAGAATAGTTTTTCCGTCGCCGTTGTCAATGCGCAAAAGCAGACGCAAAAGCGGGTGCGCACCTTGACATGGCATCGGTTTTCTCCCTCTCCGCCAACGGAGTTGGGGGAGAGGGAGTTGGTGGCAGCATCACGATGCGTCCAAAAGCGGACGGTTGCTTTTACCCGCGGCAAAGTTATTCTGCCCCCATGATTAAAGGAAAAAGGCCGGCCAAACCCGCCGATTTGGAGTTACAACGCCGCATCCAGGAACTCATCGCTTTCAAAGGCGGTGGCCACAATGAAAACGAAGTTGCCGACATCGTCGAAAACGCGCTCAAGCTGCTGGCTGACGTGAAGGAAACCGGCGACGTGCGGGTGATCCAGACCGCTCTGCGCGAATTGCGTTATGCCTTCCGCCTCTTCGCGCCGTATGCGCACGTTCGCAAGGTCACCATTTTCGGCTCGGCCCGGACGCAATCGGGCAAGGTGGAATATCAACAGGCCGTGGATTTCGGGCGCAAGATTGTGAAAGCCGGCTTCATGGTCATCACCGGCGCCGGACCGGGCATCATGCAGGCCGGGCACGAAGGCGCCGGGACCGCAAACAGTTTCGGGGTGAACATCCGTTTGCCGTGGGAACAAAGCGCGAATCCGGTCATTCGCGAGGACAAAAAACTGGTGACGTTCAAATACTTTTTCACGCGCAAATTGATTTTCATCCGGCATTCGGACGCCATCGTGCTTTTCCCCGGCGGCTTCGGCACGCTCGACGAGGGATACGAGGCGCTCACGCTCATGCAAACCGGCAAGAGCCAGCTCATGCCGCTTGTGCTCGTGGATTCCCCCGGCGGCACGTATTGGAAGACATGGGACAAAAACGTCCGCGAACACCTGCTCCGCAACCAGTTGATTTCGCCCGACGATTTGAATCTTTACCGGATCACCGACGACACCAACGAAGCGGTGAAAATCATCACGCGCTTTTACCGGAATTTCCAATCCACCCGCTTCGTGAAGGATTTATTCATCATCCGGCTCAAAAACGCGCCGTCGGATTCCGCCCTGGCCGCGATGAACGAAGACTTCGCCGACATCATCAATGGAGAGCCCATCAAATGCATCAAACCGACGCCGGAAGAAGTTGAAGGCCGGGACAGCCTGGACCTGGCGCGCATCGCGTTCGGCTTCAACCGCCGCGATTACGGCCGCCTGCGGCAATTGATTGACGTGCTGAACGGGTTGTGAGGGTAGGGACGCGCAGTCGACACTTTCCGCGCTTGACGGCCGCATTTCTTCCCCCTCTCCGCCAACGAAGTTGGGGGAGAGGTGGCATGTTTCAAAGCGGTGCTCGTGGAGGCTGAATCAATACATCAGCCTTCGGCGGAAGAAAGCGATGGTTTTGAACCTTCCGCACCACAGCCACACAACCCGTTCGCCGATGCAAAGCGTTCCAGATTTCCAACAGGATGCCTTCGCGGTTTTTTCGCCATTGATGATTCCAAAAGCGCAATTCTTCGATGCCCTCTGACGCCAGAAATTTATCACGTTCCTCGTCACGCTGGCGTTGCTCAGGCAGCCCATGCTGGAACCCGTCCAGCTCGATGGATAACTTTGCGGTGGGACAATAAAAATCGAGAAAGTATTTCCCCAGCGGATGCTGGCGGCGAAATTTGAATCCCGCAAAACGCCCCGCTCGTAAAGCGCGCCACAAATCCTTTTCTTCGTCGGTTTGTTCACGACGGAGACGGCGGGCATTACCGATGGGATTCATGGACGCAGCGTAAATCATAATTTTTGAAAGACAACTCCTCTCCCTTGCCCTCTCCCCGCGCTGCGCGCGGAGAGAGGGAATGGAACCGGCTTCAACGGTTTGCACGTTGGCTAAAACTATTCTCCCTCTCCGCCGTCACCGACGGGGGAGAGGGACGGGGAGAGGTGGCGCTTTAGCTCAAATCCCCTCTCCCTGTCCCTCTCCCCGCTTTGCGGGGCGAGGGGATAAGAACGAGAAACGTTTGTTCCCTGGTTGCTTGATTGTTCATCCTCACCGCACTCGACAGTTTGCGTTCCGGTTGCTAGCGTTCGGCCATGAATTTTCTGGTCACCGGCGGGGCCGGCTTCATCGGTTCGCACGTTTGCGAACGTCTCCTGCACGACGGCCACGCAGTCTGGACGTTCGACGACCTCAATCCGTTTTACGACCCGCAACTCAAACGCCGGAACCTTCGCGACATCCAGTCACTCGCCAAACCATTTGAATTTGTCCACGGCGATCTGACCAACCGTGCCGCGCTCGACAATCTGTTTGACAGTGTGAAGTTCGACCAGGTCATCCACCTGGCCGCCCGCGCCGGTGTGCGGCCCAGCCTTGAAGAACCGGCGCTCTACCAGCGCGTTAACGTCGAAGGCACGGTCAATATTCTGGAAGCTGCGCGGAATCATCGCGTCAAAAAAGTCATCATCGCCTCGTCATCATCGGTCTATGGCGTGAACTCCAAGGTGCCGTTCAGTGAGAGCGACCCGATTTTTTCCGCCATTTCGCCTTACGCCGCCAGCAAGCTCGCCTGCGAAGCGCTCGGCCACGTTTATCATCACGTTTACGGCATGGACGTGGCCGTGCTTCGCTTGTTCACGGTTTATGGTCCGCGCCAGCGGCCCGACCTGGCCATCCGCAAGTTTGCGACGCTCATTCACGCCGGCAAACCGATTCCGGTCTTTGGCGATGGCAGCATGGCGCGCGATTACACCTACATCACCGATGCGCTCGACGGCATCATCGCCTGCACGCAAAAGGAATTCGGCTTTGAAATATTCAACCTCGGCGAGTCACAAACCGTGAAACTGAGCCGCGTCATCGAATTGCTCGAAGCCGCGCTCGGCAGGAAAACCGTCATTGACCGCCAGCCGCTGCAGCCCGGCGACGTGCCGGTCACGTTTGCCGACATTACGAAAGCGCGCGCCAGGCTGGGCTATAATCCGCAGGTCAGAATCGAGCCGGGCATCAAATTATTTATAGATTGGTTTCGGAAAACTGTTTAGAATTCCGGCATGAAATCGGAAGCGCCGTTTACACGCCCCTCGTTGAAGGAAGCTCTCGACGCCTGGAAAAAAGTGCTCGCCGAACGCGGTTTCGCAACGGACATCATCTGGATTTTCGCGGAAAATCTTTGCGTTGAAAAATCGCGCGCCGAGCAGGGTGGCTTTCATTTTGGTTTTCAAACCCGGTTTACGCCGCCGCCCGAGGATGCGCTCGACACCGCGTTCGCCCATTTTTCCGAATCCAACAAACCGGTGGTTTTTTACCGGCTCGGCGAACGTCCGGGCAAGTCCGTCTGCGCTTTGCTGTGCGATTCGTGGTTTGAGCGCCGGAGAGATGCCGACGGGTTTTTGCGCCGCGACGACTGGCGGGTCTTGTTTTATCCCGGCCAGAAGGATGAAATCGAGGAAGTCACCGATCTGACCCGCTGGTTGCGGCGCGTCAAACGCGACCGTGCGTTTCATGATCTGGATTTTTGCATGGCGCTGGAGGCGATTGACGAGATCAAAATTTACGGCCGTGTGCTCATGCCTTACGAACGCCTGGCCGAAGCCATGCTTGGCCGCCTCCGCCGGTTTTTGGGACAGCCCGCTTGACACCGGGCGCCCCGGCGCGTTTTTTTGCTGTCAAATCCCAGGACAAATCCTGTCTTGCGTGCCTTTTTCGCGTCATCTTTTTGTTCATTCCCCGCCGGCATCCGGTGGCCCGGCCAATGCTCGACTGCATGGCATGACTAAAATTGCTTACAACGTGAGCAGGAAGAGCCATATTTTTAATACTGCGCTCGTCCCGGCCAACCACTCGGAAGAGGCCCGGTTTGGCGCGATTGATGGGGCAGTCATTATCTTCTTTCTCCTCTGCGTCGCGGGATTCATCTGTTTCCTCGTGGCCTAAAGGCTTCGGTTTAGGGTGAGATCGCGGAAGGTGCTTGCTTCGGCCTGAAAAATGGCCGCTGGCGGCCTCACAAAAAACCGTCCTTTCCTCCGCAGCGTCGCCACCCCATTTCGGGGTTGACTCTCCGCCCAGGCCGTTTTCACTTTGCTTTCGCCGGCGGCGCGTTGGTCTTGAACGCAGAGCGCAACAGCCAATGGTGTTTCAGTCCCTGAACAAAATCATCGGCATCAGTGACGGTTTTGGAAATCCCGCCCAGCATGTTCGTGTTCGCCTGGACCTGCGCGTTGAGATTGCTCGTGATGTCTGCGAGGTGCATGAGCAGCGTATCCACATTCGTTAAGCTGCACTGCAATTGGTCGTTACCATTCGTGCCCAGCGCCCAGACCCCAAGTCCGCCCGGCCCGCGCAATTGACCGCTGATCATCGCAAAATTCGTAATCATCGGCCGCGCTTCAACAATGGTCGTGTTGAGATTCGACGTGGCGTCCGCCGCGTTGTCCAGCACGATGGCGATTTTGTTCGTCAGCTCAAGGATTCCCGGCAAGGCCGACTGCACCTGTGAGACCATCGCCTGCAACTGGTCGGAAACCGGCGGCGTTTCCACGGCGCGCAGCCAGGCGGTGTCGTCGCCGGGCTTGAAAATCTTGTAATGATGATAACGCCCGTCCCACGACGCCACGATGCGCTTGCGATTCACGGTGTTGTTGTAGGCATAAATGGCATCCGGCTTCAACGCTGCGATGATCTGCAGATTCGACACGGTCAACGTGTCGTAAGCACGGAAAACGATGTTGGAATTGGCATCAAAGACATCTTGGGAAAGCTGCCACCGGCCGGGTTCGGCGGCGACGTCCCGCGCAAGTTCGTCAAGATCGGTGAACATTGTCACCGGCTGTGTGACGCAGATGGCGTAGCCGTTCGTCGCGCGTGTGACTTCAAGCTGCCGCTGGTTTAGAAATCCGGCGGCGTTGATTTTTGCATACGAGCCGCCGGTCCAGATGTAACGGAAGAACGGATCGAGAATTTCAAATTCAACGCGCACATTGTGCTGATCACCCGGCGGCATCGCGTGAATCAGCGTAATCTGACCGACTGGAAAACCCATCATCACCACGGAGTCGCCCACGTTCAAACCGGCCGAACTTTGGACGTAGGTGTGAAACGGCGCCTTGATGACGAACCAGCCCTTCCGCTCCGCCGTGTGGTAAATGTAATAGCCGAAGCCGAACACCAGCAGCACCGCCGCCAGAAACACAAACCAGCCCACGGCGCGTTCCATGCGGCTCAGGCGCGTTCGTAATTGCGGGGTCAAATCTTGTAGTGCCATGTCTGCCTCACATTGTTTCCTCGACCGGGACGGCCTGCAATTCTTTTACGACCGGGTCCTTCGACGCTTCCACGTCGCTCCAGGAACCGAGCGGGGAAAATTTTTTGTCATGCAACAGCGCGAACTTCCGTTGTGCGTTCTGCCACGGGCGCAAATCGTCCGTGGTTGCGGCCAGCGTCAACGGCCGGCCGCCGAGCCAGTTGTGTCCGCGCCCCAACTGGTCCAGAAAGCGCAGCCACCATTGCCGGTGCCGCGCATCCAGCCAGCTCAGCGGGTTGTCCAGCAGCAACAACTCCGGCTTGAGTGCCAGCGCCCGGGCCAGCGCCGCGCGTTGCAGCCAGTTGCCGCTGATGTTCGCCGGCGTGATGTCGGCCAGCGGCGTCAATTCCATCAATTTCAGCAGCGTCTGTACTTCCGACGCCGCCGCGCCGGCGGACAAATTCCGATGATATTGCAAAGGCAACGCCACATTCTCGCGGATTGTCAAATGATTGAACAAATGCCCGCCTTCGAAGACAAATCCCACGCGCAGCCGCTCGGCCAGTTCCGCCTCGCCGAAGATCCGGGTGTCCCTCCCAAAAAGCCGGCAACTGCCCTTGACCGGCGACATCAACCCGGCGGTCAGCATCAGAAAATCGCTCTTGCCCGAATGTTGCTGCCCGGCGATGACCCAGAATTCACCGGGGGCCACCGTCCAGTTCGCGTCCTCAACCACGATAAAGCTGACGTCGCGCATGGTCCCAACGCTGACACCGCGCATCTCAATCGCCGCCTGGTTCTGGTTTTCGCTCATGTGACGAGATAAAGCAGGATGAACAGCGCATCAATCAGGATGCACACGATGACGCCCTGCGTTACCGCGCGCACCGCCACGCGCGAGACCTCTTCGAGCCGCAACGGCTGCGCCAGCCCGTAATAGCACGTCACAATGGCGATGAAAAACCCGAACCCGAGTGTTTTCAGCGCCAGCAGTGCAAAATCCAGCCAGTTCAACGCCTCGGCCAGTTGTTTGAAATACTCCCCCGGGGTCAGGGGCACGTCCTGCAAAAATGCCCACAAATAACCGCTCCCCAGCGCGCCGATGATCAAATAAACCGTCAGCGCAAAAGTCCCCGCCATCATCCCCCACACCCGCGGCACGATCAGGTAATGCACCGGGTCAATGCCCAATGCCTCCAGTGCTTCGACCTCGCCCATGGCGCGGGCCGTGCCGAGTTCAATCACGTGTGCCGTCCCCACCCGCGCCAGCACCAGCATCGCGGTCAGCAGCGGCCCCAGCTCGCGCACCACCACAATCACCATGGTCGAGCCGAGGTAACCCGTCGCGCCCACCCGTGCCAGAGCAGACACCGTCTGCCCGATGACGAGAAATCCCAGGGCGGCGGCAATGAACAAAAACATCGGCAACAGCGCCACGCCGGCGCGGACGATTTCCTGCCGGATGCGCGGCCCCGTCACGTTTCGCGCCACGCCGGATTTTTTCAACATGACCCCCAGCGTGATCAAGGCAAATGCGCCCAGCCCCTGGATGGTGAGGAGCAACAGGAACAATTTCCGGCCCAGCAGGTCGGTGTAGGATTTTGACAGGGCGGCCCGGCGAAACACCTGCGTGTTCGTCAATTCAAAGGCCTTGGCCAGGTTCCCGCGCATCCCGGCAGCGTAAAACTCCGCCGTCAGCCGGTCAAAAAGGTTTTTTTCACGCAAAGACGCAAAGGCGCAAAGCCGCAAAAATTTTCCTTGCTTGGCGCCTTTGCTTCTTGACGCCTTTGCGGTAAATATTTCCGCGTGACACCGGCCGAAGCCAAAAAACGCCACGCCCAGCTCGTCGCGGAAATCCGCCGCCACGACCGCGCCTATTACGCGCTCGCCCAGCCGGTGATCAGCGACAATGAATACGACCGGCTCTATCACGAACTGCTCGACCTCGAAAAACAATTCCCCGACCTCGCCACGCCCGATTCGCCCAGCCGGCGTGTCGGCGGCGAGCCGCTCAAGGAATTCAAAACGGTGCGCCACGTCGTGCCGATGATGAGCCTTGAAAACACCTATTCGCAGGAGGAAGTGCGCGATTTCGTGAAGCGCGTCCAAAAACTTTTGCCGGACGAAAAGCTGGAATGGGTCGTCGAACCGAAGGTGGACGGTGTGGCGGTGAGTTTGCGCTACGAAAACGGCGTGTTCACCACCGGCGCGACTCGCGGCGACGGCACCACCGGCGACGACATCACCGCCAATCTCAAAACCATTCGCAGCGTGCCGCTAAAAATTGGGAGGGACGGCGTGTCGCCGTCCCCAATCAACATCCTCGAAGTCCGCGGCGAAATTTTCCTGCCGCGCGCCGGCTTTGAAAAATTGAACGCCGAGCGCAAATCCGCCGGCGAGGAAATGTTCGCCAACCCGCGCAACGCCGCCGCCGGCTCTCTTAAACAGCTCGACCCCAAAATCGTCGCCAAACGCCCGCTCGACACCATCCTGTACGGCATTGGGCAAATTGCAAGTGGCACAGGCTTCCAGGCTGTGATTAAAACTCAAGCCGGGCTTCTTGATTATTTACAATCCCTCGGTTTCAAAACACCGGAGCGCACCTGGTTCTGCCGTTCCGAAGACGATCTTCTCGCCGCCATTGCCGAACTCGACAAGGTTCGTAAAAAATTCCCCTACGAAACCGACGGCGCGGTCATCAAGCTGAACTCTTTCGAGCAACAACGCCGCGTCGGCGCAACGGCCAAGGCGCCGCGCTGGGCCATTGCCTACAAATACGCGCCCGAACAGGCCGAGACCAAACTCAAAGCCATCACCATCCAGGTCGGTCGCACCGGTGCGCTCACACCCGTCGCCGAACTCGAACCCGTTTTTCTTGCCGGCAGCACCATCAGCCGCGCCACGCTGCACAACGAGGATTACATCCGCGAAAAGGACATCCGCATCGGGGACACCGTCGTCATCGAAAAAGCCGGCGAAGTCATTCCGGCAGTTGTGAGCGTGGTTTTAAAAAAACGCATCGGCAGTGGGAAAAGTTTTCATTTCCCCAAAACCTGTCCCGAATGCGGCTCAAAGGTGGCCAAGGAAATCGGCGGCGATGAAGAGGAAGGCTCCATCTGGCGGTGTGTGAATCCCGATTGTCCGGCGCAGGTGCGCGGGCGGCTCGAACACTGGTGTGCACGCGGTGCAATGGACATCGAAGGCGGCGGCGAAGTGCTCGTGGCGCAACTTGTCAAAAACGGCCTCGTCCATGACGTGGCGGATTTGTATTCGCTCAAATTGGAACCGGTTGCAGCGCTGGAACGCATGGGCGAGAAGTCCGCGAAGAATTTTATTGATGCCCTGGCGGCCAGCAAATCGTGCGATCTGTGGCGGCTGTTGTTTGGCCTCGGCATTTTGCACGTCGGTGCCGGCGTGGCCAAATCGCTCGCGCGGCATTTCCCGACGCTCGACGACATTTTTGCCGCGAATGCGGAACAATTGACGGAAGCCGACGACATCGGCGAAGTCATCGCGCAAAGCCTCGGGCAATGGCACGGCGAATCGCGAAACCAAAAACTCATCGAACGATTGCGCGCGGCCGGGTTGAATTTTAAATCCGAACTTTACCAACCCGCAGCCAAAGCGGGTCCGTTGGCCGGGAAAACGTTCGTGCTCACTGGCACGCTGCCGACGCTGACGCGCGAGGAAGCCACGGCGAAGATTGAAGCTGCCGGCGGCAAGGTCAGCGGCAGTGTGAGCAAGAAAACGGATTACGTTCTGGCGGGCGAAGAAGCCGGTTCCAAGCTCGACAAGGCCCAAAAGCTCGGCGTGAAGATTATCAGCGAAGCGGAATTTTTGAAGATGGGTGGATAATTGGTAGGGCTGCGTTGCTCCGCAGCCCAAATATACGGGGCGGCGCGGCAGCGCCGCCCTACCAGCTCAATACACGCGGACAAGCTGTCCGCGCTCCTATCCCAACCGATGTCTGAATTCCGCACAGGCCTTCATCACATCGTTTGCGTTCAAAATCGCCGACACTACACAAACGCGCTTTGCGCCGGCTGCCAACACGTCATCCAGCGTCCGCAAATTGATGCCGCCGATGGCAAACCACGGAATCTTCACGTTCTCCGCCGCCCAGCGGACGTATTCCAGCGTCACCGGTTTCGCCGTCGGTTTGGTGCCCGTCGCATAGACCGGCCCGATGGCGATGTAATCCGGTCCGGCGGCCAGCGCGCGTTCCGCCTGCTCGGGAGCGTGCGTCGAAAGACCGATCCGCACTTCGGGTAGGGTCGCACCGCCGGGGCGACCGGGCGGACGCCGCAGCGCGGCGTCCCTACCTTTGAGTTGAGAGACGTGCGTGTGCCCGGCGTCAAAAAAATCTTCCTGTCCTAGGTGGCAAAATTCCGCGCCGGTTTCGCGCGCGATGTCCAGATGGTCGTTGATGACCAACCCGACATTCGCGCGCCGCGTGACGGGCAGAATCCTTTCGGCCATGCGGCGGATTTCATCCGGCGTGGATTTTTTGGCCCGGAGCTGGATCAAATCCGCGCCGCCGTCGCAGAGTTGTTGCGCAATGACTTCCGGCGCGCGGCCATGGAAGTAAGCCGTGTCCACGAACGCGTAAAGCCGGCAGTCCGCGAGCGGTTTCATGGAGATAATTTAACCACGAAACACACGAAACACACGAAAGAGTTCGGGGAATCCGGAAAGTCCAGATGCTTCGCGAATTTGGGGCGCAATCGTTTGTGAATGACGCCTCTGGTGAGGTGGGGCTCATGTTTGGAGTGCGGTGACATGTCACCGCTTTCCAAAGCGCCGACACGTCGGCGCAGTCCGAAACTAAAGCAAAAACGGCGGCGGGAAAATTTCCCCGCCGCCGGGAGCGTTGGTAAAACCTTACTTCACGCCGACGAGATAACCGAAGCGTTCGCGGAACTGATTGGGCGTCATGGAAACAACGGCGGCAAGCCGGGAGAGCTGGTTCGCGTCTTCGAAGTCTTCGCGTTCCAATCGGATCATGTAATGGCAGGCGCATTCGTAGGCTTCGCCGTCCACATTGACCGGGCGCGTTTGCATGCGGCCGGTCTTCGGATTGAGCATTTTGTCGAACGGCAGCGGAATCATTTTGCCATCCACGAAGCTGATGATGGCGCCGTATTTTTCGGCTTCGGGCGAAAGCAGAAATTTCACCGCGGCATAACCGAGGTCGCGCGTGTATTCGGCATCGAACGGAATCGGGTCGGCGCAGCGGAGTTCGTAACCGAGATCCTTGTCAATGAACGCCATTTTAATGCCGAGCTTTTCGAGACGCGCGGTCAGCAGCTCTTTCATCAGACGGCCAAATTCAATTTCACCGAGACGCAAATGGCCGTGCTCGTCGCGAGCGACTTTGCCGAAACGTTCCAAATGTCCGTCGGGTAGCGCCTTGACCAGGCCCTTTTCGCCCATCGCTTCGATAAGGCCTTCAGCGAGAATGACGATGCCGTATTGCGTACCATTGGCGCGGCGCTTGATGATGGAACCGATGATGATGTCGCAGACTTCATCAATCGTGACCTGCCGTCCGCGAAATTCCTCCGGAATGATGGCAAGCGTGGCCGCAGCGGCCTTGGCGATGCCGAGCGCGAGATGTCCCGCCGCGCGTCCCATGCTGATGATGAGATACCAGCGCGAAGTGGTGCGCGCGTCCTCGGCGAGATTGCGGACGATTTGGACCCCGTAGTGCCGCGCGGTTTCAAATCCAAATGTCGGCGTCGAACCGGGCAGCGGCAGATCGTTGTCAATCGTCTTGGGCACGTGCGCGACCTTGATGCGGCCTTTGCTTTGTTTGGCCACGACGCTGGCGGAAAACGCCGTGTCGTCGCCGCCGATGGTGACCAGCGCGGTGATGCCCAGCTTTTCAAAAACGCTGAAGACATTTTTCATCTGCGTTTCCGACTTCGTGGGATTCGTGCGGGCGGTTCCCAGGATGGAGCCGCCGCGCAGATGGATTTCCCTCACGTCAGGGATCGCCAGCGGCCGGCAATACTGCGCCTCGCCCTGCGCGAGCCACTTGAAGCCGTCCCGGAAGCCGATGACTTCGTAGCCCTGGTTGATGCCTTCGATGGTGGCCGCCGCGATGACGCCGTTGATGCCCGGCGCCGGGCCGCCACCGACCAAAACTCCCAATTTGCCTTCGCTCATTAAATTAGTTTGTTAGTTGTAAAAACCGAAACTGCCATAAAATGCGCAAGCACCGGAAAGAATTCAATTCCATTCTTGCCGTAATCAAACCACAATTTGCCGAAATGAAACCAGCTGTTTTTCTCGACCGCGACGGGGTGTTGATTGAGGAAAGGAATTATCTGCACCGCGTCGAGGACGTGGCCTTCCTCCCCGGGGTGGTGGCGGCACTGAAGCGTCTCTCGGATGCCGGGTTCAAACTGTTCATCGTCTCCAACCAGTCCGGTGTCGGGCGCGGTTACTTCACGCTTGCCGACGTGGAGCGCGTCAACGAGCATTTGTGCCGGGAACTGGCGCGCGATGGCGTGCGCCCGGAGAAAATTTACATCGCGCCCGAGGCGCCCGACCAACCGAGCCGCGGACGCAAGCCGTCACCGCAGTTTTTGTTCGACGCGCGCGACGAGTTCGGCGTGGACCTGGCGCAGAGTTACATGATCGGCGACAAGCTGATTGATTTGGAATGCGGCTGGAACGCCGGCGTCAAAAAAAGCATCCTGGTTCGCACCGGCTATGGCGCAAAACTTGAACGGAAATCGCTGGAACCACTCAAACTTGCGGTGATTGTGGACGATTTGAACGGCGCAGCGGATTGGATTTTGAAACAAACCGGGTAGGGCTGGCTCTTCCACCCTCCGCAGTACTGCTACGGAGGACAGGCCGAGTCGGCTGTTCGGCGCGCTGCGGAGAGCGCGCCCTACCAAAAAAGATTTTATGTGCGGCATCATCGGATACGTCGGTAAAAAAGTGGTCTCGCCCATCCTGCTCGAAGGATTGCGGCGGCTGGAATATCGCGGCTACGACAGCGCGGGCGTGGCCGTGCTGGATGGCGACGAACTGCTCGTGCGCAAGAAAAAGGGCAAAATTAGCGAAGGTCTCGCCCACCTTCTGAAATCCCAACCGGTCGCGGGAAATCTCGGCATCGGCCACACCCGCTGGGCCACGCACGGCCCGCCGTCCGATATCAATTCCCATCCGCACCTCGACCAATCCGGCCGGATTGCTGTCGTCCATAACGGCGTCATCGAAAATTTCGATGTGCTCCGGCAAAAACTGCTCGCCACCGGCCACAAATTCAAATCCGGCACCGACACCGAAGTGCTCGCACATCTCATTGGTGATTATTACCAGAAACGGCAAAAAGTAGCGCAGCCGTCCCGGCTGCACTTGAAAAAAGCAGGCGAGACGCCTGCGCTACTGACCCAAGCAGTCTGCGATGCGCTGCGCGAAGTCATCGGCACCTACGGCATTGCAGTGATTTGCGCCGACCAGCCCGACACCATCGTCGGCGCGCGGCGCGGTTCGCCGCTCATCATCGGAATCGGCACCGGTGAAAATTTTCTCGCCAGCGACGCCAACGCCATCGTCGCCCACACCAAAAAGGTTGTTTATCTCAATGACTACGACGTGGCGACCGTGACGAGCGCGCGCTTCGACGTGTTGAACCTCGGCACCGACACCGCCAACGTCCAGGTGAGCAAGCTGGAGTTCAGCCAGGAGGACGCCGTGCGCGGGAAATACAAGCATTTCATGCTCAAGGAAATTTTCGAGCAACCGCGCACCGTGGAAAACGCCCTGCGCGGACGCGTGGACAAGGAAGGCGCGACTGCCAAGTTCGGCGGCCTGAATCTGACGTCCGCCGAGTTGCGCGCGATTGACCGCATTGTCATCGCTGCCAGCGGCACGAGCTGGCACGCGGCGCTGGTGGGCGAATATTTGATTGAGGAACTCGCGCAAATTCCGGTCGAGGTCGAGTTCGCGCACGAATTTTGTTACCGCAACGCGCCGCTCGAAAAAAACACCGTCCTGCTGGTCATCTCGCAGTCCGGCGAGACCGCGGACACGCTCGCCGCGTTGCGCGAAGCCAAACGCCGCGGCCATCGCGCGCTCGCCATCGTCAACGTCGTCGGCAGCACCGTCGCGCGCGAATCCGACGGCGGCATTTACATGCATGCCGGCCCGGAAATCGGCGTTGCCTCGACCAAGGCCTTTGTTTCCACGCTCGCAATTCTGGCGCTGCTGGCCGTGCATCTGGGCCGGATGCGAAATCTTTCCGCCCGGCGGGCGCTGGAGATTCTGCACGCGCTGGAGGCCGTGCCCAAACAGCTCGAAGCCATCCTCGCGCAAAACAACGCGTTCAAGAAACTAGCGAAGAAATATGCGAAGGCCGACGATTTCTTTTTCCTCAGTCGCGGCTACACATTCCCGATTGCACTGGAAGGCGCACTCAAGCTGAAGGAAATTTCCTACATTCACGCCGAGGGATATTCCGCGGCGGAAATGAAGCACGGCCCGATTGCGTTGATTGACCCGCAGACGCCGACGGTCTTTCTCGTGCCGCAGGATTCGATGTATGACAAGACGATGGCGAACCTGGCGATGATTCGCGCGCGTAAAGGCCCCATCATCGCGCTGGCCACCGAAGGCGACAAACAAATCGGCAAGGTGGCCAACGACGTGATTTTCCTGCCCAAGACGCTGGAACCGATATATCCGATCCTGGCGAGCGTGCCACTGCAGTTGTTTGCGTATCACATCGCCGTCGTGCGCGGCTGCGACGTGGACAAGCCGCGCAACCTGGCCAAGAGCGTGACGGTGGAGTGATCGTATGAAAATTTGGGCGGTAGCTTTCAAGAAGCGTTAGCGGGTGAATTATCCCGCAATTCTATGCTGAAACTCATCGAAAAAATGGTGTTGGCGGGACCGAAAAGAAAATTTCGATTAAACATGGATAAAAAGGAGGAGGCTATACTAGGTGCACTCGAAAGTATTTCCTCCGTCCGCGAGAAAGCCGAAAAGCTGCAATTTACACACGTAGTTCAACTTTACAATGCAAGTCAGTATTGCCTGATTTGCGATCTCGATCTATCCATCCTTATTTTCAATCTCACAATGGCTGACACACAATGGCGTAAAAAGCTTTACGCTCGTTTACTGGCGATGACGCTTGTTGAATCTGTCGAAGATATTGCACAACTACTTGGAAAACGATTTAGAGATAATTTGGACAAAGCCACGACAGGTGGCGACTACAAGCAAAAATTAAATCCAATTGTTAAGAATCTAACTGAATTTAAAATAAAGCATGAACGCGCCCTTCGAGAAATCCGAAACATCGCTGCCGCTCACAGAGATCAAGACGCCAAACATCAATTGGCTACCATCAACAAGGTTGATCCTAAAATTTTGACGAATCTGGCATTCGAATTCGTTGGTTTACTCTCACCTTTTACAAAATTGATGACAAACCTGATGAACGACATGGGTAAACAATGGAAATTAGCTGCAAAAGTGATTGACACTGCATTTTCATGAAAATGGCCGGCACCATTCCTACGCGTCTGCGCCGCAGGCAAGCCAAGAAATCTGATGAAGTGCATGCTAATGGAACGATCGTGCGCCCTTTTCGTGTCAAAGATTTCGATACGGTCATCGCCTTGTGGCGGTGCACCGAGGGCGTGGGGCTGAACGAGTCCGACACGCGCCGCGCCATCGCTGCGTTTCTGCGGCGCAACCCGAATCTCAGTTTCGTTGCGGAAAACGATGGGCGGATCATTGGTGCTGTACTGTGCGGTCACGATGGACGGCGCGGTTACCTGCATCATCTGGCGGTGGCAAAACGCCATCGGTGTCGCGGCATCGGCCGGCAACTCGTGAATGCCTGTCTGACGAAGCTTCGCAAGGCTGGCATCTCCAAATGCAATATTTTTATCTTCGCCAACAACGCTGCCGGGATGAAGTTCTGGGCGCACAACGGCTGGAACTTGCGAACGGAATTGCGGTTGATGCAAATTCCTTTGGAAGATGGACGCAGTGCGGGCGGGGACTGCCCATGCTGAACGGTTTTGCAAAGTGGACAAGCCCAGAAATCTGTCCAAGAGCGTGACGGTGGAGTGAGCTGGATGAAAGTCCGGTTGACAAATGTAATCTCCGCGGTTACTTATTAACCATCGATTATGCGAACGAGTTGTCGCTTTGCCATGGCCGTGCACGTGCTGGCCGTCCTCGCTTACAAGGAGGGCGACCGGGTCACGTCGTCCATGCTGGCCGCCAGCGTCAACACCAATCCCGTTATCATCCGGCGGCTCCTCCTGTCGTTGCAGCGGGCCCGGCTGGTGGAGACCCGCAAGGGGGCCGGGTCCGGCTCCCGTTTAAGCCGTTCCCCGGGCCGCATCAATCTGGCTGAAGTCTATCGGGCCGTGGAAGACGTTGAGCCTTTTGCCAGTCCCGCCCGAAAAGCCAACACGGCCTGCCCGGTGGGCCATTGCATCCGGGAAACGTTGAACCGGGTCTTTGCGTCGGCGGAGAATGCCATGGAACGGGACCTGGAGAAAACCACGCTGGCCGGGGTGATTGGCATGATCAAGGCCGCGTGTCCGTGTGCCGCAAAAAAAACCGTTTGACAGTCTCTTTTTTTGTGAGAATATGTAACTGTTGTTATTACATTAAATAGGAAAGGAGAAAAGATGAGACCAACAAGCACAAACAGAAATCGAGGAAGCGGTGGATTGCTCCGGAAAGCCTGCGGGGCGTCCTGCCGGAAGATCCGGGCGCAGATTGCCGGGGTCAAAGAGGCGATCTTTGCGGAATACAGCCGCGTGTTTTCGGCGCCGGAACAGCTGGTCCGGCTGGCCCTGAATGAAGCCGAGGCGGCAGCCTGGCAAACAAAGTATCCGCACCTGTTTTTCCCCACCCTCGCGGCGGAGAAAGTCCGGGCGGTGGCCGCGTGGAATGCCCGTCAGCAATCCGTGCGGGAGAACAGCCCGGTCATCGTCCTGGCGGCGTAACCGGTTACTAAGCTTTCCGAACAACGAAACAATTGTATGAGAACCGCATTGAAAACAAACCGATTTGCGCGAGGCTCAACGGTCAAATCCGTTCGCATTCCCTTGAACGGGGTGCGTTCGCCACGGCGATTACGATTACCAGCGCCTGAAACCACAGTTGCCCGCACGCCGGCGGCCCCGAACGGCGCGCCAGCGGAACCCGTGGCATCGGAATCAATCAGTGGCGACACGTTGCAATTGTATCTGCGCGAAATCGGGCAGGTGAAATTGATCACGCCGCAGGAGGAAATCGCCCTCGCGAAGCGGATTAAAAAAGGCGACCGGAAGGCGCGAGAGAAGATGATCACGGCCAATCTGCGGCTGGTGGTGAAGATCGCCCGCGATTACGAAGGCCTGGGGCTTCCGCTGCTCGACCTGATCAATGAGGGCAACATCGGCCTGATGAAGGGCGTCGCGCGGTTCAATCCCCGCAAAGGCGCGAAGCTTTCCACCTACGCCTCGTGGTGGATCAAGCAATGCATCATGCGGGCGCTGGCCAACCAATCCAAAACCATCCGGTTGCCCGTGCATGTGGTGAACAAGGTGGCGCACATCCGGAAGGCGGAGGTGAAGCTGCGGGAGGCGTTCGACCGGGACCCGACGGACCGGGAGGTGGCGGACCATCTGGGACTCAATCCGCGCCGCATCCAGGAGTATCGCGACGCGTCCAAGGCGCCCATTTCACTCGACGCCCCGGTTGGGGCCGACGAGCCAAAACAGATTTCCGAAGTTGTGGCCGACGCGAACGCCGCGGCGCCGTTCGACCGGCTCATCCGGGAAAACGACTCGGAGCTGGTCCGGGAAGTTCTGGCCACGCTCACGTCCCGGGAAAACAAGATTCTGGCCATGCGGTTCGGTCTAGATGATGGCCGGCCCAAGACGTTGGAAGAAATCGGCGACCGGCTGGGGGTCACGCGTGAACGCATCCGGCAGATCCAAGAGGAAGCGTTGAAAAAAATGCGCGTAAAAATCACCGAACACGAGACACCCGCCGTCGAAATCGAGGTCATGGCGGTATGAACGGCGAATGAAATTTATGGTATTCATTAATTCGGCTTGTCGCGCTCATCTAGCTTCTGAACGAGTTTTTTGGCTCGATCTGACAAGAGAAGCTTTGCCTCGAAACGCTTGAGAAACTTTACTGTTTGCTCTGCACGATTGAGGTCCGCAAGAAATTGTGCTTCGTCTTCTTTCCATTTGTCGATATCGGACAAAATGAATTTGTAGTGGATAAAAGCGTTCCGACGCTCGGAGATTCGGACGATTGTGTTCAAGTGACGAGAAGGAATCTCTACCTTGTGGATGAGAGAGAGAAGCCAGCTAAATTTGCCTTTTAGAGATGTCTCCCGCAGCATTTGCCGCCTTCCGTTTTCATCGAGAGGGCGCAGTCTTCTGGTGAGGGTTCCGTTAATCCAATGTTCGAACCAAGTGGCGTAAAATAAAAATGCTTCCTCAAAAGCTTTTTGCTTTGTGAATATTCGAGCCTGTTTAAGCAAACCTACTTTGTGGTCAATCGACATCATCATCGGGTGCTGTTTAGACCACTTTAGTGCGTGGTCAAACAGCTCCTTGAGGACTTGTTCGTCCGTTTTGCCATTCGGATCGACGATGCCTTCTTCCAGAAATTGCCTGCAAAGGCTATTCACAAGGTCGCGGCCAAACGCTTGATCACGTTTGGTTAGTTTCAACTCCTTTGACTGAAGTTTTGCTTTCACTTTTTGAACTCCTTTTGGCTTGGTGTTTTCTCAGTGATCATTGATTTCTAGACACAAAGAGTGTGCGGATTCAAAAATAACTACAAGGTTTTGAAATTGGATTCAAAAGAGGGGCGAGCTTTGACGCCCTCCCGCCCGTTGTTTCATTCATTCAGGAACAGATTCCATTCCGCGACGCCGTGGGCGTTGCGGATGAGCGCCGATACTGGCGCGTCAAAGCAAAGCGACGCGGCTCGCGGGTACGCTCGCCCCACCGAAAACTACAATTGTACCATGACCCCGGGCGTTAACTGATGGCGCTGCGGAGGACGTCGAACATTTTTTTGCCGGCGTCTGGATTTACCGGCTGTTTGTCTTTGGCGTCGGCGTCTTCCACCAGTTCGGGCGGCAGTTCCTTGAGAAACCGCGACGGATGGCACGGCATCAACTGGCCGTAGCGCATCCGGCCCGCGCAATGGCCGACCCGCCATCCGAATTGTGAATAACTTGTGCTGGCATTTTGAGCGCGGTATGTCATGAGTTGGATTGCGCGACGAAAGAGTCTCGCTCCAAGTACCGGTTTGAGATCCTTGTGCCGGGGCGTCAGGATTTGCTCTACGGAGCAGTCAATCCCGCTTGCGGGAGCGCCGATCTCCTTAGACCTTTCGCCGCGCATCTCTCTTTCACCCGAACGTGTTGCCGTTCCAGCCCCAGTTGCCGCCGGGGACGTCGGTGAAGTTCAGGTAAATGTGGTCCGGCGGCACGCCGAGGGATTCTTTCAACAAACTGCCAATCTTCTGCGCGAGTTGTTGATTCACGTTGCCACCCAGGCCGCCAATGCTGCGGATGTCCACAAACGCGGCGTCACCCGGTTTGCCGGACATGAGGATGGCGGCGGGGCTGACGACGACCATGACGTATTGTTCCGGTTTGCCAATCGTCCCGGCCACGATTTTGGAGAGGGACGCGAGCAGCGATTTCTTTTTGTCGTCGGCAAGCGCGACGGTGGTTTCGAGTTTCAGCAATGGCATAAAGTTACCTTTGGTTCAATGTTATGGAGGAAGATTAAGATTAAAACACCACCCGATTCCAGTTTTACAGAGAAGATTTTTTTGGCAAATGGGCGGAAACAGGTTAAGCAAGCAGGATGATACGGCAAAGGTTGTGCTGGTTGCTCCTGCCCGTGCTGCTGGTTTTGAGCACGGCGGGCTGCGGCTCGTTCATGGCCCACCGGATGACGCAGGCGCCGAACACGTATCCCAAGTGGTTCGCGCCCAAAGCGCCCGTGGCGGTGGCATTCAGTCCGAAATTTCTCACGAACTTTCCGAAACGATTCGTGGACGTTGGCCTGCCACCGGCGCGGCTGTGTTATCGCATCGTCGAGCCGGCGGATTATCACCTGGAAATTTCCTCGACCAACTGGCTGGAGCACGGCCGGAAACAGTTCGAGTTCACCTTCCATGCCGACCTGCCCGGCGGATCGAACGTCTGGACTTCGGCGCCGCGCGGCACGGTGGTGTTGCTGCATGGTTACGGGCTGGCCCAGTTTTCGATGGCGCCCTGGGCATTGCGGCTGGCGCAGGAGGGCTGGCGGTGTGTGCTGGTGGACCTGCGCGGACATGGCAAATCCACCGGCAAACGGATTTATTTCGGCGTGCAGGAGGCGCACGATCTGAACCAGCTCCTCGACGAACTGGCGCGCGACGGCCGGTTGAAAGAACCGGTGGCGGCGTTCGGCGAGTCTTACGGCGCGGCGCTGGCGTTGCGCTGGAAGACAGTCGAGCCGCGCGTCCACACGGTGGTGGCCATTGCGCCCTACGCCGGATTGTCCAATGCCGTCCTGAACCTCTGCCACGAATACGCCGGCTGGATGCCGGAAGCGTTTATCAAGGCCGGGTTAAAAAAACTGCCTTCCGTTTTGAACGTCCCCGCCGATGAACTCAACACCACCACCGAACTGATCCGGCACCCGGTCACGGCGCTTTTTGTGGCCGGGGTGGAGGATGAGATTACGCCGGTGGCTGACGTGGAACAATTGCGCGCGTTGGCAGCGCCCGGCAGCGAGTTGATTGTGGTGCCCGAGGCCACGCACGAGGCGGCGACGTATTTTTTTGCCGACCTGGTCCCGCCGGTGTTGACTTGGCTGTCGGGAACGAGCGGGCCGGGTAAATCCATTGATTCACCTGCCAGCGCCAATGCTCCAATCTCCTCCCCGTGACAAATAATACAATGGGTAGGGCGGTGCTGCTCCGCCGCCGGGGATGATGGCCGAGGAGCACGGCCATTGCTGTTGGTGAGATTGAGGCAAACCGGCAGGTTTGCCCTACCGTCATTGGTGGATGTGTCGAGTTGCACTCATGGAGCCCCTACAAGTTGAAGGTTGATTGCCGGTTTGAATCTGGGAAATTACGGGGAATCATGGCTGCTCCAATATCCTTTCCCTGGCAATGGCTCTGCGCGGGGCAGGAAATTTTTCCGGCCATGCTGGAGGCCATGGCGGCGGCGCAGAAATCCATCCGGCTGGAAATTTATATTTATTCCGACGGAAAGCTGGGACGGCAATTTTTGGGAGCGTTGCTGGCGGCGGCGCAGCGCGGCGTGCGCGTCCAAATCCTGGTGGATGCGCTCGGTTCGTGGCTGTTGCCGGATGATTTTTTTGAGCCGCTCGTTGCCGCCGGTGCGGAAGTGCGCCGCTTCAATCATCTCCATCTCTGGCGGTTCGGGGTGCGCAATCATCGCAAGCTGCTGGTTTGCGATGACGCCACGATGGTCATTGGCGGATTCAATGTGGCCGATGAATACGATGGCGACGGCGTGACGCGCGGCTGGTGCGACGTGGGCGTCCGGATTGAAAATCCCGCCCTGGCCGGGGAGCTGGTGGCATCGTTCGATGAATTGTTCGCGCTGTCGGATTTTCGCCGCAACCCGCTGATGCGATTGCGCGCATTCAAACGCAAACGCAAACCGCCCCAAATACCGGCCGGGGAATTATTGCTGAGTCATCCCGGTCGCGGGGCCAGCCCTTTTCAAACCGCGTTGTATCAGGATCTGGCCGTGGCCCGCGAGGTGCGGATCGTGAGCGCGTATTTTCTGCCGACCCGGCGGCTGCGACGGGATTTGATGCGCGTGGCGCGGCGCGGCGGACGCGTGCAACTGATTCTGCCCGGCCAATCCGACGTCCTGGTTTCGCAACTGGCGGGCCGGAGTTTGTATCGCCGCCTGATGAAAGCCGGCGTGGAGATTTACGAGTATCAACCACAGATTCTGCATGCCAAGCTGGTTCTCAGCGACGGGGCAGTTTACATCGGCTCCTCCAATCTCGACATTCGCAGCCTCAATCTGAACTACGAACTGATGCTGCGTCTCGAAGACGAGCCGGTTACCGTTGCAGCGCGGGAAATTTTTGAGCGCCTGCTAAAACACTCTCGACGAATCGAGCTTCACCAATGGCGGAAGTCACAGACCTTCTGGCAGCGTTGGCAAAATCACTGGGCGCATTTTTTACTGACCCGAATCGATCCCTTGGTCGCCTTGCGCCAGTTTCGCACGATGAAAGGATGAATCGCTTTCAATGGCGGCAGCGGCAAAAGGATTTGGCTTGCAGGTCTTGATGGCCAAAGCGTAAGTTTCAACTCAATGAGAAGCTTTCTAAGCGCCGTCTTCAATTACATTACTGGCCTGCGTTCGACCCGCACCGCCGCACCGAAAGGCGGCGCAATTCCTGGCAGATTTCTAGAATATAAAGCCAAAGCCGAGCAGGGAGATGCTGAAGCTCAATTCGATCTGGGCTTCTGCTATGATGATGGCCGGGGCGTAGCGAAGGATTATGGTGAGGCGGTGAAGTGGTATCGCAAGGCCGCCGAGCAGAATTTCGCCCCGGCTCAATTCAATCTGGGCTACTGCTACGCCAATGGCCAGGGCGTGAGGAAGGATAAAGAGGAGGCGGTGAAGTGGTATCGCAAAGCCGCCGAACAGAATTACACCCCGGCTCAATCCAATCTGGGCTGCTGCTATGACAGTGGCCAGGGCGTGGCGACGGATTATGTTGAGGCGGTGAAGTGGTATCGCAAGGCCGCCGAGCAGGGTCACATCGAGGCTCAATTCAATCTGGGCTACTGCTACACCAATGGCCAGGGCGTGGCGAAGAATAAAGTGGAGGCGTATGCGTGGTTTAGCATGGCTGCCAAGGCGGATTCAGATGCAGCAGAGAGCCGCGATCTTCTGAGAAAGGAGTTGACTCCTCAACAATTCACAGATGCTCAAAAGCGGATAAAAGAGTTGCGCTGGCAAATCTCGGCCAAGTCCAAACCTTCCAATCCATGAGTGCAGTGGTCGAGCCGTAAATTTTGCGAAGCGGGCGGGCGATTTCAACGCCGCGAAACAAGGTATCCGGCTGGGGGGATACATCTGGAGCGGGCCGCTGGAGCGTGAGAGGATGACGCCTGAAACCAGACGTGCTCCGTCAGACGCATACGAAACTTTGCTGCCGGAATGGAGCGATAACCGGAGCGAGCGCAGGGGTGGCGGAGTTCGGTCGTGTCGGGAGAGGTCACGGATCTTCTTGAGTGGTTGAACGGTTTGCCGCGATTTGATAAAAGGGGGGCATGAGTGGGTTGGTGCTGGCGGGTTGGCGCGAGCTGGTCCGAAAGCCGGCTGGAAACCGGCGTTCCTACCGGCGGCGGCGGGTTGTTGTTGGCACAGAGGTTTCTGTTCCCGAAAATTTCCCGGGTCAAACCAAAGGATGTTTATGAACTTCATGATAAACTTTTTTCTCATTGGTGCGGTGAGCGGTGAACCGATAGAACGCTTGTCCCGCGTCAAGCGGTCAAGATGGTTCATCCTGGCGGGCGCGATCACGGCGGCAGCGCTGATGGCAGTGCTGTTGGCGTCGGTGGAACGAAAAACGTCTCTTGGCGATGAACGCCAGGCGCAGGTCGAAACGCCCAAGGCCGTCACAAAACAACTGGTGCGGGAGCCGGCCGTGGCGGGGCTGTTTTATCCGAAAGACCCGGCCGAATTGTCACGCATGATTGACCGTCTGCTCGCCGCCGCACCCATCGTCCCGGTTGGAGACCTTAAAGCCATCGTTTGTCCCCATGCCGGCTACGAGTTTTCCGGCCCGACCGCGGCCTACGCCTACAAAAACCTGGTTGGACGCCGGTTCGACACGGTAATCATTCTGGCTCCGAGCCATTACGCGCTTTTTGACGGGGCGTCGGTACCGGCGGTGGATGCCTATCGCACGCCGCTCGGGCTGGTGCCAATCTCTCCCAAAGCCCGGGCGCTGGCAAAAATCAGTCCCTGCCTCAGCGAGCCTTGTTGTCCGGTGCAACGTCCCGCCTGGTGGCCGCAGTCATCCAAGCCGGCGCCCGACCCGGGCAAGGACACGCCGGATACCTGGGAACATTCCGCCGAAGTCCAGGTCCCATTTTTGCAAAAGGTTTTGACAAATTTCGCCATTTTGCCGGTGGTGATCGGCAACGCGGATCCGGCGCAGGTGGCGCGGGCGGTGGCGACACAACTCGACGACAAAACCCTGCTCGTGGTGAGTTCGGATTTGAGCCATTACCATCCTTATGACGATGCCAAAGCGCTGGATGACCGTTGCGTCAAGGCAGTGTGCAGTCTGGACATCGGGGCCATGGAAAACCAGGAGGCATGTGGCAAACTTCCCATTCTAGCGCTGCTGCACCTGGCACGCCAGAATGGATGGCAGGCGCGGTTGCTGGATTATCGCAACAGCGGCGACACCTCGGGCGACAAGAGCCACGGTGTTGTTGGTTACAGCGCCATCGCATTCTACGCGCCCGCACAGGAAAATTACGCGGCTCCGGAAAGAAAATTACTGCTGGACCTGGCCCGCCGAACCCTGACCTGTGTGGTGACCAATCCGGACTTGTCAGGATTTGAGGCCAACGCCAGGAGCATGCCGCCCAAATTATCGGAAACCAGGGCCTGTTTCGTGACATTGACGGAAAATGGCGAGTTGCGGGGTTGCATCGGCCACATTTCGCCGCAGGAATCACTTTATCAGGCCGTGGTGGACAACGCGCGGAACGCGGCCATCCGCGACCCGCGCTTCCTGCCGGTGCAGCCCGGTGAAGCGGGCAAAATCAAAATCGAAATCAGCGTGTTGACCGAGCCGAAGCCGTTGCCGTTCACTTCACCGGAAGATTTGCTGGCGAAATTGCAGCCCGGCAAGGATGGCGTGGTGCTCAAGCTTGACGGCCGTGGCGCGACATTTCTGCCCCAGGTCTGGGAACAACTGCCGGACAAGGTCGAGTTCCTGAATCACCTTTCCGAAAAGGCGGGCTGCGCGCCCGGGGATTGGCGCAAACCCGGCACCTCCGTCCTCATCTATCACGTCGAAGCATTCAAGGAATCGGAAAAGTAAAAGGAATGTTTGATGGCCGCTGACACCCCGAATCTCCCGCCTGCTGACCGTGGCCGGCTGCCGGTGCTTTGGGCGCTCGCCGGGTTGGGAATGGCCTCGGTGATGACGCAGTTGGCGCTGATGCGCGAGTTGCTCTGCGCCTTTGCGGGTAATGAAATGGTGCTGGGCATCGCGCTCGGCCTCTGGCTGCTGCTCACGGGCCTGGGAACTTCGCTGGGCCGGACGGCTGACAAACTCCGCAATCCCCTGGCCGTCCTGTTCACCGCGCAAATCTTCATCGCCGTAATTCCATTGGCGCAGGTGTTTGCCGTCCGTGCCCTGCGCAACGTGGTCTTTGTGCGGGGCGCGGAGGTGGGCGTGACGGGAACCGTCCTGAGCGCCGCGGTTTTGTTGCTGCCGTTTTGCATCGTCGCCGGGTACACCCTGACGCTGGCGTGCTCGATTCTCAACCGGCGCGGCGACGCGTCGGGCGCGGGCCGCGTCTATGTCGCCGACAGCCTGGGCAGCGTGGTCGGCGGCGCGCTGTTCAGCTTCGTGTTGGTGCGGTTTCTCGACCACATCGCACTGCTCGCCGTGCCGGCCCTGTTGAACCTCACAGCCGCGGCATGGCTTGGTAAAGCAATATCGCACCCCCTCGCCCCGTCCCTCTCCCCCGCCGCCGGCGGGGGAGAGGGTGGTCCGCACGAAGCGGGACCGGGTGAGGGGGAACCTGGAAAAGCACCAGTGGTTCCACTTGCAAATCCGCTGCACTGGGAGATTTTCATTTTGATACTGGCCGCGGGCATTGCCGCTTTCGTCTGGCTCGTCCACTCCGACGCGCTCTCGACCTCGCTCCAATTCCCCGGCCAGAACGTCTTGTTCCGCGCCAACTCGCCTTACGGCCGGCTGGTGGTCACGGAATCGGGGGGCGAGACCAATTTCATCGAGAACGGCATCGCTATTGTGTCCACACCGAACGTCGAGCAGGTGGAGGAAGCCGCGCACTATGCCATGGCCCAGCGGCCCGATGCGCGGCGGGTGCTGCTGGTTTCAGGCGGCGTTGCCGGAGTGGCGAAGGAAATCCTCAAATACAACGTCGCCGGGGTGGACTGCGTGGAACTCGACCCGCTCGTCATCGAAACCGGCCGCCGCTTCCTGCCGGAGCACTTCGCCGATCCGCGCATCTGGGTGATTGCCACCGACGCGCGGCAATTCGTGCGGCAGACGACCAACCGCTACGACGTCGTCATCCTCGCGCTGCCCGACCCGTCCACGGCACAGCTCAACCGCTTCTTCACGGTCGAGTTTTTCAGCGGGGTCAAACGGGTGCTGGCCGATGGCGGCGTGCTCTCGTTCGCACTGGGCCGTTACGAAAACTATGTAAGCCCAGAACTGGCGCAACTGCTGGCTTCGGCGCACTGGTCGTTGAAACAGTCGTTCGCCAACATTCTGGTGTTGCCCGGAGGCCGGGTTTTCTTCCTCGCGTCCGACGGCCCACTGCACGGCGACATCGCCGCACAAGTCGAAGTGCATGGCATTCTGACGAAGCTCGTGAACCGGCATTATCTCGACGCCATGTTCACCGCCGACCGGATGGCAGACATCCAGCGTGCGGTGTCGCAACCCGCCGCGATGAACCGGGATTTCAGTCCGATGCTTTACTTTTACCACCTGCGCCATTGGATGAGTCAGTTCACCTTGAGCTTCGGCGCGCTGCAAGCGGTGCTGTTGCTGTTGCTGCTCGTGTATCTCATTCGATTGCCTGTCCTCTCCATCCTCCGTAGCAGAGCTACTGCGGAGGACGGGCGTAGCACTGCGAAGGATGGACGCGGACCGGCGCTCGTGCTCTTTGCGTCGGGCTTCGCGGGGTCGGCGCTGGAGGTCGTGCTGCTGCTGGCCTTTCAGGTTTTGTGCGGCTCGGTCTATCATCAGGTTGGCGTGATCGTGACGGTTTTCATGGTTGGGCTGGCGGTTGGGGCGGCGTGGGCGAATCGAGCGCCTACAAACCTTGAAGAAGGTAGGGCGGGCTGTCCTCAGCACGCCGCTACGGCGCGCTCGGAGAGCGCGCCCTACCAAAGACAGGCAAGATGCCTGCGCTACCTTGCTTTTGCCATTGCCGCACTTGCGTTGCTGCTGCCGGCACTCCTGTTTTCACTCAATCGTCTGAGCAGCGCAGTTCCCGCGTTTGTTGTCATTCAAGCCGTCATCGCGCTGCTGACTTTGATTCTCGCGGTGCTGGTCGGCGCGCAGTTCCCGCTGGCAAACCAACTGCAGTTCGACGGCACGGCAACGGGCGCGTCACAGCTTTACACGGCGGATTTCGTGGGCGCAGCCCTCGGCGCGCTGCTGGCGAGCACGCTGTTGATACCGTTGCTGGGTGTAACAGGCGTTTGCCTGCTGACGGCGGCGCTAAACGTCTTCAGTGGAGTACTCGTGCGCGGCAGGAGTGCCACCGCACGTGTCGGGTATGAGTGGAAGTGAAGTCAATGGCCGGGATGGGACTGACCTTAACGATTCAGTGCCAGCAAAATAGCAGGTTCGGGAATCGACGGCGTCCAACCGTTGCCAGTTTCCTGGCCTGAAAGATTGACTGAGGCTCCGCCCCTTTTCAGCGATTTGGAAGACGCCTCCAAAATGCGGACCAATTCAAGACCTTGTTTGCCACCGGTCAAGGGGGTTGTCCCCTGATTGATGCAATCCAGAAAATGCTGGCATTCAGTTTTTAACGGTTCCTCCTGTTTGATGTAAGGAACGTGAACATCCCCGTAGTGATAAGCATAATGAAATTCAGCGAAGGTGTCATAATGGGGCGGTCTTTCAACTCGCGCGTCGAAAACCCGGATTTTCTCGAGTGGTGAAACGTCGTCGTAAACGATCATTTTTTTGCTGCCCACAATGGTCATTTCCCTGATTTTTCTTGGATCGAGCCAACTGCTTTGAATGATGGCCGAGCGATCTCCCGGGAAATTGAGCCACATGGTCGTCACATCTTCCACACCAGGCGTGATGTGCGCGCTGCCCTGGCAGTTGATGGTGACCGCTTCTTTTTCCATGATGTGTAAAATTATGGATATATCATGCGGAGCCAGGTCCCAAGCGACGTTGATGTCCTTCTGGAAAAGGCCCAAGTTTAACCGTCGCGCACAAATGTAACGGATTTCTCCGATGTCGCCTCGCTGGACAATCTCCTTGATTTTTTTGACCGCAGGCGAATAGAGGAACGTATGCCCCACCATCAACACCAATCCATTTTTCTCAGCAATATCAATCAACTCCTCGCATTCCTGGGATGAGGCAGCCATCGGTTTCTCAATAAAGGTATGCTTGCCGGCCAGCAAGCTCGCCTTGGCCATTGGGTAATGCGATCTGACGGACGTGGCTATGATTATTGCATCAAGACCGGCACCATTTAGCATGTGATTGTAATTCATCTCCCCTTCGACTTCGGGATAATGCGACTTGAGATATACGAGGCGGTTTTCACTGACATCACACATCATTTTCAGGCTGCAGTCGGGAAGCGAACTGAAATTGCGAATCAGATTTGGCCCCCAATAACCACACCCCACCACTCCGGCTTTTATTTGTTTTTTCATACTTTTAATTCAATTTCGATGTTTTCTCCTTGTTCAAACATCTTCGTCACCATCACCACCACTGACAATTCATGCGAGCACTGGCGTCATGGAATCAACTTGGTCTTTGATTGTTTCCAGGCCGAAGAAATCGGTTGATGCCACCGGCAGCACGCGCTCCTGCGGAAAAAAGTCCAGCCCGCCTTTGAGCGCAACCATCTGCATGAAATCCCGGGTGCTGAAAGCCTGGAGGTCGGGTTTCTGGGGCAGGCCGATCAACGCCACCAAGGCGCCCGCCCGCCGGGCACGGCGCGATACCCAGGCGCCGATCCATACGCAAAGGTCGATGGGTAATCTTTCCGCGGCCGAGACGGCAATGACAATGACATCGGCCCGCGCGGCAGATGAAACAGCTTCCTCGAGCACTTCGGGCCGGGCCAGGCTGTCAATACTCCACGTGGCGACGCTGATATTTTCCTCGCCGGCCATTTGCGTCACCCGACTCCACGTCTCCGTGGCCCATTCCCGGGTCGTGGGGTCTTCATAGACCATTGTGACGTTCAACGCAGGTTCGTCTTCGACCAAGGCAACCGGCACCTCGTCGGAGGGGGCGAGTCGTTCCAAAATGTTGGAGTGTGCCATGAGTTACGATTCAGATGGTTGCATGATTGAAAAAGACATTGAGCTCCTGGGATGAACTTTTCGCGAGCAGGAAAGCCCTGGTAATTTCCTTTCCCAAATCGGGGGTGGAGATGGCCAGCCGCAGATCGAGCGTTTTAATTTTTGGCGCATCCTTGATGGCAAATTGGGGCGTGTTGCGTTTGTTTTTTCCGTTCATTAAAACTTTCCCTTTTGGTGATGGCTCCTTGCCTGCCGGGTTGGTTTGACCCCACGAAAGGGCAGGTTTTTCAATCGTGTCAAATGCTTCTTGTGAGTTCGTGCTTTTCATTTGTCCCCTCAAGTTCTGGTTTATGTCGCTTAATGTTAATTGCCGGGCGGTTCTTCTAATACCGCTTCAACAACCGCAACGAGCATAGGACGCAAGCCTTCAAATCGAACAGTCGGGAAAGAGGGAATTCTTGTGTCAGAGAATTTCCTGACGCGCGACGAAGCAGAGCCCGGCTGCTTGACCACGGTGGGAGATAAAAACAGACGAATTGAGAAAGAAACCGATCAGCAGCGTCGTCAGCAGCCTGGCTGCATCACCCGCAACGACTTTTCAAACCCGGTCATCTGGCAATCCGCGTAAACGGGGATGTCTCGTTCATCCAACCCTGTCGCATGGCGTATTGCACAATATCACTCCGGCTGCGGAGGCCCAGTTTTTCCCCAATACGGACCTTGTAAGTTTCGACAGTCTTGACGCTGATGCGGAGTTTGGCGGCGATTTCCTTGTTGCTGAAGCCCCAGGCCAGTTGGATTAGCACATCCTTTTCCCGCTCGCTTAATTCGGCGGTGTGCGTTTCACCTTTGATGGTGGATGGCGCACGCTGGCCGGCCAGCGCCTTGTTCGCGAGTGTTGCGTCAAAGAAAAGGCCGCCTTTGGCCACCGTGCGAATTGCCTGAATCAATTCATCTCCGGCGGAACGCTTGAGCACATAACCGGCGGCCCCGGCCTGGCACAACTGGCGCAGGTAGCTTTCGTCTTCATGAACGGTCAGCGCCACGACCTTGATTTCGGGACGCTCCTCCTTCAGCCGGGCCGTGGCCTGCAACCCGTTCATTTCCGGCATGGACAGGTCCATCACCACCACGTTCGGTTTGAGTTCCCGGGCCTTTTCCAAAACTTCCCTGCCATTGCCGGCTTCGCCGACCACGTGCATGTCCGGCTGATCGTTGACCAACAGTTTCAACCCATCGCGGATGATTTTGTGATCATCGGCCAAAAGAATGCGAAGTCGTTTCATGGTCGCTCACTTCACCGCTGGGATTTTGGATTCCAGCGGAATGCGCACAAACACCGTCGTACCTGCTCCGGGAGTTGACTCAATCTCAATCGTTCCGTTCGCCAGAATCACACGCTCCTGCATTCCCAACAAGCCCAATTTACCGTGGGCATCGGCGACTTTTAGCACGGCTTGGGCATCGAAGCCCTGGCCATCGTCTTCCACAATGAGCAGAACGTGGTCGGGCCGGCGTTCCAGGATGACACCGACGCGCTGTGCTTTCGCGTGGCGCAGCACATTCGTCAGCGCTTCCTGCGTAATTCGATAAAGAGTGGTTTCGAGTTCCGTGGGCAACCGTTGCGTTTCCACACCGTGGCTGTGAAAGTCCACCGCCACTCCATTATGTTCGGACCATTCGCTGGCGTAGCGCCGCAGGGCCATATCCAACCCGAAGTCATCCAAGGCCGCCGGACGCAACTCCCAAGCCAGGCGATGAATGTCCTGCATCAGACTGTCGGCCAGTTTTTCCAACTGACCGATGCTGGCCTGAACCGACGGCGAGAATGCTTTTTGCTTTCTGAACATTTGCAGACCCAATTTCAACGCGGTGAGATCCTGACCCAATCGGTCATGAAGCTCGCGTGAGATGCGCCCCCGTTCGGTCTCTTGTGCCTTGACGAGGCGGCGCTGTAAATCGGAATGGGCGTCCTCCATCCGTTTGCGCTCCGTGATGTCACGCGCCGCCGCGAACACACCTTGTATTTCCCCGGCCTCGTTGTGATAGGCCGCGGCGTTATACAACACGTGCATGACGTGGCCGGCAACGTGGCGGATCGTCAGCGGATAATCCCGAACCAATCCCTCGGCAATGACCTTCTGATAGCCGGCGTTGGCTTTGTCCGGTTCGGTGAAGTAATCGGAGAAATTACTGCCGATCAGGCGCTCGCGCGGCACACCGGTCGCCAGCTCGGTCGCATGGTTAACGTCGGTAATCTTGCCATCCTTGCTGATGGTGACGAGGGGGTCGAGGCTGGTTTCAATCAGATTGCGGGCGTAAAGCGAGCCGGCTCGCACTTCTGCCGTCCGTTCCGCAACCCGCTGCTCCAATTCCTCGTTGAGTTTCTGCGACGCCTTCTCGGCCAGCTTGCGTTCGGTGATGTCCTGCTTGACGGCGATGAAGTGGGTGATTTCTCCACCGGTCGCGCGCACCGGCGTGATCGTCATTTCCTCGGGATAGAGCGAGCCATCCTTGCGCTTGTTGATCAGTTCACCGTGCCAGACCTCGCCGAGCAGGATCGTGGACCACATCTGCCGATAGAATTCCGGTGGGTGCTGGCCCGACTTCAAGGCGCGCGGATTCTGGCCCACCGCTTCGGCTGAGGTGTAGCCGGTGAGTTGCGTGAACGCCGCGTTGATCCAGAGAATTTTTCCCTCGCGGTCAGTGATGGCGATGCCGTTGGCGGCCGCTTCCACAGCGCCGGACAGGAGGCGCGTCGCCTCCTCGGCCCGCTTCCGCTCGGTGATATCCGTGAGGAACGAATAGTAATATTCCGGCTTGCCCCCGGCGTCCTTTACCAGATGCACCAGCAACTCGATGGGCACGCGCGTGCCGTCCTTGCGGATGTATTCCTTTTCATAACGGACGGGTTGGCCGCTGAGCTGGAGTTCCTCCAGCTTCTGCCGCTCCAGTTCGCGCCATTCAGGCGGCGTAAGTTTCGTGGCCCAGTCAATGGTACGCAGTTCTTCGGCACTGTAGCCGGTAAGCTGTTCGTAAGCGCGGTTGCACAGGCCCACACGCCCATCCGGATAGCCCACAGCAAAAGGATGGGAAGCGTGTTCCAACACGTCGGCGAGGAACTCCTTTTCCCGGCGGGTTTCACGCAAGGCCATTTCCTGGTCATAGGCCGCAGCTTTGCGCCGGTCGCGCCGGTAGAGTTCGGCGACCACGCTCATGAACAGGCCCATGCCCGTGAATAGTACCACCCCAAGGCGCTCAACAGGTGAGGAGATGGCGAACCCTTCCGGCGGCAGGATCCAAAATGCCACCGACAACGCTGTCAATGCAGTAGCCAGCAGGCCCGGCCCGAAGCCGGCCAGCAACGCTGCTACCATCACCGCCGGGTAGAACGTGATGTAGGTGGGCAGCCCCGGCCCTATCCACGCCGTCAACGCCTTGCGCAACCCAAATCCCGCCGCCACGGCCACGAATGCCAGGCCATAGCGCCAGACCCAGCTTCGTCTGTTGGATGATGAAGAGTTGTTGTGATTCATGGGAACCTCATTCCCAAGTTCTCATGCAGTCGTAGTTTTCTCATCACAATTTGTTTTCGGTTTTCACTGCCGACTTTGACGCAAATTCCAACATTTTCAGGGCGACGTGACAAACACAAATTCCCCGGGCCGGACTGTGCGTTTCGTGATATCAGGGCCACAGTTTCAGTCCGAGTTCGTGAAGTCCACGCTCTCGAGGCAATGCTCTGCTAGGTCTGCCCCACCATCGCCTCTCGAGTGTACATCGAGTTTCCTGCTGTTGAATGTCAGGGAATTCCCTGATGCAAGAATTCCCCCTTCCCCGACTGTTCGGGCGAGGAACTTGTGGGCTACTATTGCCGCGATTTATGAAACAAACAAACATCTTGGAACGAACCACTCCGTTGGATGAATTGGAATTTGTCCCGTCAGAAACGGAGTATGCGTTAAATGTCGTATTGGTTTATCAAGACGCGCCGACCCGGAAATGGGCCACCCAGGTGTGTGACCAGGTGACGCGGCTGGCCGGCAAGGACGCTGTTCACTGCACTCAGTGGGAGATCAGCCGCCTGGGCGATCCCGAGGTGCTCAAGGACGCCGTCCTGATGACGATGGTGGCCGACGTCATTTTGGTCTCAATTTATGACGCGAAAGAATTGCCGATTGATCTCTGCGTGTGGATTGACGCGTGGTTGCCGCGCCGTTTCCTGCAGACGGGAGCTTTGATTGCGCTGATCAGCGTGCCCGGACAGGTGAACGCCCAGTTGGAACACGCCCGGGGCTACTTGCGCGCAGTCGCGCGCAAGGGCCGGTTGGATTTCCTGTTGCGGGAACGCAGGCTGCCGGTGGCATCACGCGGTTACTTTTACATGGAGAAGCTGACGGAATGGACCAACCCCGCGACATCGGTGGTTCAGAAAGCACTCAGCTATGAACACGGAAGTTTATCACTGTTAAACGCCCCGTAAAAGGGAACGCACATGAAAAATCAAACCCCAATGCAAACCGAAGCCAGTCGTGACGCGATCGCGCCTGGAGCTTGCGCGATTTGGGGAAACAACCGGGTCGCTGCCAGCCCTGCGGTTGAGGACTGGAGTTGACTTCGGAATAGAGCCAAGGAGGTGATAGTGGAAGAGCGTCAGCCACGGGGGTGACCTGGGCCGTGGCTGACGCCTTCATCGAAATCAGATGATCGCATGCCACGTCCGGCAACGCCCCGCGAGGGAGAAATGCGTCAAAGCCGGAAACTTCCCTGAAAATCGGCGGGATTCATTGCCATGACGGGCACGAACTGCGCGTTTCGTGAATTCGTCGTTTCTCATCAATCCAGTTTGTGACATCCTGTGTCGGTAGTTCAATCGGGCCGGAATGCCCGGCCCGGCGCTTTTGCCGGTGAAAGGCTGTGACATGAATAAACTCAACATGGTTTCCCTCAAAATGCTTCGCTGGAGCGGCTGGCTGTTGCTGCCGCTGGTGATGCTGTTCCTGTTGACCGGTTACATCATGGACGGTCGCTACGGGTTCGGCAAACTGCTGGACGAGAAATCCGCGCTGACGTTCCACCGCATGCTGCACGTGCCGCTGATTGTGCTCGTGGTGGCGCATGTCGTGCCGGCGGTGTATCTTGCCTTCCAGCGATGGGGCTGGATTAAACAGCGCACGTGACGTGAAATCCGAAATCCGAAATCCGAAATCCGAAAGAAGCCGGGCGGGCATCTCGCGCCGCGCTGCCATCGGGCTGGGGGCGGCAGGCGTTGTGGGATTGGCGGGCGCGGTGTCGCTGTTCGACCTTTTCTCGAAATGGCGCGAGTCTGAGGCGCCGGCGGACATCTTCAAAGGCGACGCGCCGTCGGGCGAGCTTTGGGAACTGTGGCAAAAGCGCGGCTGGGTGAAGGAAGGCCGCCATTACCTCAAGCTCGGCCGCAACGTCCAGTGCAAGGTCTGCCCGAACAATTGCATCCTTGAACCCGGCGACCGCAGCCACTGCCGCAACCGCATCAACCGCGACGGCACGCTTTACACGCTGGTTTATGGCAACCCCTGCACCTTCCACGTTGACCCGGTTGAGAAGAAACCGCTGTTCCATTTCCTGCCCGGCACCCGGACATTTTCGCTCGCCACGTCCGGCTGCGTCTTCCGCTGCCTCAACTGCCAGAACTGGGAGATTTCGCAGAAGAAACCCGAGGAAACCAAGGACCCGCGCGGGGAGGAGTTGCGCTTGCGCCCGCCGCTGCCTGCGAGCCTTTCGCTCGACCAGATGTCGCGGCTCAGCTTGTTCCCCGAAGACGTCGTCGCGGTGACCGAGGCGCTCGGTTGCCCGTCCATTTCCTATACCTACTCCGAGCCGACGGCGTTCTACGAATACACGCAGGACACCTGCCAGGCCGCGCGCGTGCGGAAGCTCAAGAACATCGTCGTGAGCTGCGGCTCGATCGAGGAACGGCCCGCGCGCGACCTGTATCAATTCGTGGATGCCGCGCACGTGGACCTGAAGGGTTTTGACGAGGACATCTACCAGAAGCTCAACGCCGGCAAGCTCCAGCCCATCCTCAACACGCTCAAAACGCTCAAGGAACTGGGCGTGTGGTTCGAGATCATCAACCTCGTCGTCCCGACCTACACCGACAACCCCGACACCATCCGCCGCATGTGCGCCTGGATCGCGAAGGAATTGGGGCCGGACCAGCCGCTGCACTTCTCGCGGTTCCAGCCGCAGCACAAGCTCACGCACCTGGCGCCCACGCCCGTTGAGACGCTCCTGAAAGCGCGCGATGCCGCCCGCGCCGAGGGCTTACACTACGTTTATATCGGCAACGTGCCCGGCCTCGAAGGGGTGGGGACGACGTGGTGTCCCAACTGCAAAAAGGCTGTCATCGAGCGCGACATCTTCGCCGTCACCCGCATGGACCTCACGGACGGCAAATGCAATTTTTGCGGGACGAAGATTGCGGGGGTGTGGAAAACGTAAGTTTTGCCGGGCAAAAAGTTGACGGCGCGCCGGAGGATCACGGCGAACGGATGCGGTAGAAACGGCCGGGATAATTCGTCCACTGCGGATCGCTGAAATAAGACGAACCGCCGGGAAGAGTGTTGGTTCCCACCGGTGACCAGATGGGATTAGCCAGATCCGTGCAGGCTTCCACCACGACAGTTTGGCCACTGGCCCAATTGATATTGAAACCAAATTGATTTGTCTGCACGCCTAAGCTGCCGTCGCCGGTTTGGATCAGCGGATTCCACAGCGCCCCCAGAATACTAACCTGCGATAAAAAATAACTCCATCCAGTAGTTCCTAGTAAGTAATACACTGTCACATTATTATCGCCTAGAAATACATACACCCCAATGCTGGGGGCGTTACCTTCGAAATAAACCCCTGTCAAACTGGGGCACTGACTGAACGCATCATTCCCGATGCTGGTGACGGAACTTGGGATGGTGATGCTAGTCAGACTAGTGCAGTTATAGAACACAAATTCCCCGATGCAAGTGACGCTGTTGGGAATAGTGACGCTTCTCAGACCGGTGCAACTAGCGAACGCTTCATATCCAATGTTGGTTACACTGTTGGGAATAACGACGTTTCTCAGGCTGGTGCAACCACCAAACGCAGACCCAATGCTGGTCACACTGTTGGGAATTATGACACTGCTCAGACTGGTGCAAACAGAGAACAAATTATCCGGGAGGGTCGTGATTGAATTCGGGATGGTGATACTGGTTAAACTAGTACAGTAAGCGAATGCAGAGGTTCCGATGTTGGTGACACTATTGGGGATCGTGACGCCGCCTAGTCTCTGACAGTTGTAAAATGCATCGTCCCCTATGATGGTGACGCTGTTAGGGATTGTGATGTTTCTCAAGCTGGTGCAGCCATCGAACGCGCTGCTCCCGATGCTGGTGACGCTGTTGGGAATAGTGACGTTTCTCAGGTTCCAGCACAAAAGGAATGTCGAGTTCCCGATTCGAGTAACGTTGGTGCCGATTGTGACGCTGGTCAAACCACCAAAGGAAAAAAACGCCGCATCCCCCAGGATGGTAACTGGGAGTTTAACTCCATTAACAAGGATCGAATTAGGATGGTCAGCACACTTGGAGAACCGGTGTATCCCGTAATGGTGATCGTGTTGTCGCCATTAGTCGTGTAAGTGAATTGAGCTTGCACCGCGGCGGGCAGCATCGCCGCGAACAGCAGACAGGCAATCTTCAAAGTATGCAGCGCTTTCGTAGCGCTTGAGCTTATCCAGCAAATCGGGTTTTAACGCAAGCTAATTCAACGAACTGTGACGGCCGAATCCACTTGTTCTTCGGTGGTAAAACCATTGCGGCGTGCGTTCTTTCGCCACCAGTATTGGCCGATGGTTTTCGTGGCATCATCCAGCTAATCACGATCCGCAAGCAAGGTAATCAATTCGATGGAGCTGAAGAATTTCACATTGTTGGGTTTCGGCTTGCCCAGCGGCCGCAGTTTCCCCGCACTGACGAGAATGGCGACATCTTCCGTCGAGCAATTCAGGAGCTTCGCAAAAAGTCGGCGCGAACCTTCGCAACCGACTTGTTTGTTGGTGTTCAAACAGGTCCCTTTCATCAAGGCTGGCCTGTCAGCCTGCGCTTGCAGAAAAGCTATGGCCGACGGGCCAGCCGAAGCTCGCCTGCGAGCAAATCGTTTGGGCTGACTTGCCGAGCCGTAGCTCGAAGCATCGGGACGTGTGAGGGGAGATGTAACGCCCGCCTTCGCTGCGCTACGACGCGGCAGCCTTCGCTCTCCACTGCGCTCCGAGCGAAGGCTGGAGGCGAGGGTCGGAATCGAACCGACGAATGAGGCTTTTGCAGAGCCCTGCCTTACCACTTGGCTACCCCGCCACACGAGTCTTCAACACTAAATTCGATTCCCACCCGGAGCAAGTTCAATCGGCATAACCCAGCTTGCGCCGTTGCGGCCAAAGCTCCCTCGGTTTGAAAATTCCCGCCGGCGTGATGATGCCCGTGATCAATTCCGGCGGCGTCACGTCAAATCCCGGATTGCGTGCCCCGCTCGTCGGGTTCGCCACGCGAACATAAACCCGCCGATTTGATTGCGGATTGCGGATTGCGGATTGCGGATTTGATATTTTACCCCACGCGCCGAGGACTTCGCTTTCATGCCGTTCCTCAATCGGAATGTCGAAGCCGGATTTTAACTTCCAGTCAATCGTTGAAAGCGGAATCGCCACGTAAAATGGAATGCCATGCCGTTTCGCCAAAACCGCCATTGTGTAGGTGCCGATTTTATTCGCAACTTCGCCGGTGCGACCCAGCGTGCGGTCGCTGCCGACAACGACCAGATCAATTTCTCCCCGCTGCATGAGATGGCCGGCGGCGTCGTCGGCGATGACCTGGTGCGAAATTTTTTGCTGCGCGAGTTCCCACGCGGTGAGGGTTGCGCCCTGCGAGCGCGGACGGGTTTCGTCGCAGAAAACGTGAAATTTTTTGCCCTGTGCCTGGGCGGCATACATCGGCCCGGTGGCGGTGCCGATGTCCACGCACGCCAGCCAGCCGGCATTGCAATGGGTCAAAATGTTCATGCCGCTGCGAATCAGCTTGGCGCCGTGCCGCCCGATTTCCTCGCAATGCCGCACGTCTTCACTGGCAAATTCCTCGGCGGCGGCGAGCGCGAGCGATTGCTGCTCGGCAACGGTTTTCCCGGCGCGCATCACGGCGCGGACACCGTTCATGGCGTTGACCGGATCCACTGCCGTGGGCCGCGCGGCCTTGAGCGTCTGATAAACAATTTCGATGTGCCGGGAAAATGGTCGCAGGTCGCGCCTGCGAAAGGCGAGTGCGCCCTGGGCCAGGCCATAGGCGGCGGTGGCGGCGATGGCCGGCGCGCCGCGCACAATCATGTCGTGGATGGCAGCGGCGGTTTCGCGGAAATTTTTCGTGGCGATGATTTTGAACTCATGCGGCAGCAGCCGTTGTTCGACGAGCAGGACGGCGTTGCGCGCGCGGTCGAAGGCGACGGTGCGATAGTGTTGCGTGCGGCCGCGGACGGTGACGTTCATTGAACAAAGATTGTTTTAGACCATTTCCCGATAATAACCGGCATCTACTCCATGCGGTAGGGCCGCGCTGCTGCGCGGCCATCATGCCCGGCGGCGCAGCAGCACCGCCCTACCATTGCACGGATTCCCACGGATATGGCTCGGAATTTTATTCGTGGAAATTCGTGAAATTCGTGTCTCACCCGACTTTGACTTTCATCCGGCGGATTTTTGCCTCGATGTCGCGGTAAATGGGTTGCTGGCGCAGCTTGCGGAGGTCGGGGTCACGGGCCAGCCAGCGAAAGTCGCGGTAGCCGAGTTGCAACGCCTTTTCCAGCGCGCGCGCGGCGCGGTCGAATTGTTCCATGAGCGAGCAACTGCATGCGAGATTGTAATAAACCAGCGAGCTGTGCGGTTCCAATCGCGCGAGCCGTTCATCCACCTTGAGGCCCTCGGCATAGCGGCCGCGTTGCGTGTAGTGGTCGCCCAACAATTGCAATGCGTCCACGTAATCGGGATCCCGGCGGACCAGCCCCTCCATGAATTTGATTTTGGCGTCAAGGTCGCGCTGGCTGGCACGACTCAATTTTTTTCTGGCACTGCTTTTGACCGGCATACAACACCGGCAGTTTTTCCAAGCCGTTGCCTCAAGTCAAGCGGGGGCCGCGAAATTTTTCATGGAATGTTCCGGTGCACTGTTGTATGAATGGCCCGGCATCTCCCGCGGCATTATGAAAGCTTTTGTCACCGGCGCTTCCGGCTTCATCGGCTCGAACCTCGTTCACGAGCTGGTGGCGCAGGGGCATCATGTGAAGGCGCTGTTGCGGCCGGACAGCGATAAGCGCGGGCTGGCCGGAGTCAAATTCGAGCGCGTGACCGGCGACGTGCTCGACCGCAAATTGCTGGAACGGGAGATGGAGGGTTGCGATTGGTGTTTTCATGTCGCGGCGAGTTATCATTTGTGGTTGCGCGATTACAAGCCGATGTATGAAGTCAACGTCGAAGGCACCCGCAACGTCCTCGAAGCCGCCGGCAAGGTCGGCTGCCAGCGCATCGTTTATACCAGCACCGTCGGCTGCGTCGGTCTGCCCAAAATGGTGGATGGCCGGCTGGTGCCGTCAACGGAACTGGACGCGATTTCCAACGAGCAACTGAGCAATCACTACAAATGCTCGAAGTGGCAGGCGGAATGTCTGGCCGTGAAACTCGTGCACAACGGGCTGCCCATCATCATTGTCAATCCCACCGCGCCCGTCGGTCCGCGCGATGTAAAACCGACGCCGACCGGCCAGGTGATCGTGGATTTTTTGAATCGCAAATTGCCGGCTTATCTCGACACCGGATTGAACTGGGTCCATGTCCGCGACGTGGCCACCGGGCACATTCGCGCGGCGGAAAGGGGTGAGATAGGCGAACGCTACATTTTGGGCAACAAGGAGGGCAACTGGACAATGCAGGAAACAATGGCCGTGCTGGAGAAAATCACCGGCATTCCTGCGCCGAAAATTCAAATTCCATATTGGGTTGCGCTTGCGGCAGCGCATGTCAACGAGGGCGCCGCCTTTTTCACCGGCATACCGCCCCGGGCACCGCTGGCGGGCGTGCGCATGGCTAGGTACAAAATGTGGTTCAACCCGGCCAAGGCGATTCGCGTGTTCCAGTTGTCGCAGACACCGCCCCAGCAGGCGCTCGCCGACGCCGTCGAATGGTTCCGCGCCAACGGGTATGTGAAATAAATGAGCGCTCGCTGGCCGCTCTCCGTCACGGCAGAGCGCGGCACTGTCGGCTTGGATATCCGATTGCGCGCTCTGCCACAGAGCTTTTGAGACAGCGCACCATGTTCGTGCCGTATAGCAGGCTGCCGATGATGAATATCCGGCCCGCGTCAGTCAGGCCGCAAGCGGTAGAAGCGATTGGCCGCCGTGGTCGGCAGCGTCATCGTATTTCGACCGCCAACCTGCACGATTGGCGGCTGCGGGGACAGCAGTGTCCACGCGACCGGCGGGTTTAAGTCAGAGGTCCATTCGAGCTGGCCGGAGAACGAGGCAGGCCAAGAGACGACCATATTTATCCCTTGGAGAGACGCTCCCAGCACCGGCAGCAAGACGTCAAAGCGGAGCGACCACCCGTTGGCCAACACTCCGTCGTCTGCCGGTGGGTAATCATCGGCGATGTAGAGAGACCAGAGGCCATTCGCATTCGTGTGAGCGAAGACACTTAGATTTGTACCATAAGGCCCCAGAGGCGCTGGTGCTGGCAGCAGGGCACGCGGGTCGTAAGCCGTCGGACGATAGGAGCGCGACATAACGGGGCCATTCTCCGGCAAGGCGAGGCTGGCGTCATCGTCGAAGGTTAGGGTGAGGTTGGTGAAACCATAGGCGGAACCTCCGACGGCATCGGACATCAGCATCACCATCTGGCCGCCTGGGCCGACCAGGAGGATGTCCAGATCGTAGGGATAGGTGTGAGCCAGGTTGCTGAGGGTGACGGTAACTTTGTTCACCCAACTTCCCAAGTTCGTCACCAAGATGGTAGAAGGATAGGGTTGGGCTCTGTCGCCCTGGATCAGGTGGAAGGCCGGGTTGGTGAAGATGACGACGGTTCCCGGGGGTATGGCAGGGATAACACTGAATGGGGTACTGAACCCGAAATGGTTGCTCCCATCGTTCGCCGCGAGGCAGATACCGGCTCCCGGTGCCAGCACGGCCACATTGCCCGTCCAAACGCCGCCGACAAAATTGGTGGCCATGGTTGGGGCAATGGGAATGTTCGTGTAGGACCCCACGGTGTACCGAAGATCACAAAGGAAAATGACTCTGTCGGCGCCATAGAAGTCTGTTGGGAAATCATCTGCATAGGTATAGTAGTAGCCATCCACCAGCGTCCCGTTCGGGAAGTTGCTCGGCCTGTCTGTGTTCCAATAGTAAATCCCGCCACCGGTATAGAAGCCGACCCGGTAAGTCGTGCCTGCGGTCAACGCCAGGGGAGTTGCCAGCGGCGTCTCGGTCCAAACTCCGGCTGAGCCGCTCACGTTCTGGGTGGCCAGCAATACTCCGGCATCGGTCCAGATCGAAACCTTTGTCCCTGAATACGAACGCACGTGGGTCACCGTAAAGTTGGTGTTTGGCGTAAAGCCGAACCCCAGCGTATAGGTACCACTGCTGGAATCGTTATCAACTGGTGATCCCAGAATGGTGTTGGTCGCGACACCGCCGCCCACCAGACCGCTGAGCGCAACCGGTCCAGCGAAGTTGGTAACGGCGTTGCCCAGGCCGTCCTGTGCCGTGAGGGACACCGGGAAGGGCACATTCACCTGCTGCGTTGGGGCGATTGTCCCCCAAGTGAAATGATGCAACACACCAACTGTGGGGACATACAACACCTGGTCCACCCAGCCTGCATCTAAACCACTCGCCACACTTCCATCCTTGGAATACGTCCAGCGAAGGGTATGCGTGCCTGCGGCGATTGAGAAGGTTGGTTGCGCCCAATCCACCACACCGCGGATGTCTGCTTGGTAAACCCCATCCACGTAGAAAGTCAAAGGATCACAACAACTCTCAGACGAAACCTTCCACCAGAAGCTCAATGTACCCGGGCCGGTGACGGTGGTTTCCAACCAGGTCTGCTGGCTGTCTCCAATATGGCCGCTTTGGGCGGCGTCCACCCCGTCATGGGTGTTGGTGGTCTGCGGGAACCAAGCGGCATCTCCACCGGTGGTCCAAGTCAATTGACACGCGTCGAGGGCTTCGCACAAGGTAAGGACATCGTCGTCCACAATGGTGAGCACGGCGTTGGATGGGGTGGCCAGCAGCACGTTGGGCGAAGGCTGACTGAGCCGCAATAGGACGGTCTCGTTGCCCTCTGCCAGGCTATCGTCCAAGATGGGCACCTGGAAGTTGGTGCTCATCACACCCGCCGGGAACTGCAGCGTGCCGGAGACGGCAGTGTAATCGGAGCCGGCCGTGGCCGTGCCGTTGGTCGTGGCATACTCAACACTGAGCGCGCCACCGGCTGGATTCTCGCGCACGACTGTGATCAGGGCCGAGCCCCCATTTTCGGCAACGCTGTTGGTGGCAGAGGCAAAATGCACCTCGTCCAAGGTAGTCGTAAACGTCCAAACCGGCCCGGCGATACTGCCGACGACATTGGATGCCACGACCTGCCAGTAGTAGGTGGTGTTGAACGCCAGCGTGTAGGGGTTGCAGGTGGTCTGCGTCAGGTTGGTGGCGATCAACGTCATCGTGGCAGGGTTCGTGCCCAAATAGACGTTGTAGGTGGTTGGAACTGTTTCCGTTTCCAAAAGCGTGGACGTAATACCGTTGCCGACAGGTGTTGGCGGCGCTTCTCCGCCGATCAATCTTGGTTCGCCATCGATGAACACGACTTCACCTTCAGGGCGGGGAATGGCCGCCATGGAGGATGCCGGTTCATTCAACTCGAGTGGAGTTGCTCCGTCGAAACAGAACATTGTGACCAGTCCGTAGTTGTAACCAACAGTACCAGAAGGATCAGATACGCTGCCTGAGGCGTAGATGCGCGCTGTTGCATTCTGACTTGCAGACGATGCGTCAAAATAGGTTGTATAGGGGCGACTATACATAAAAACGTCGAGGAGAAGCGGGCCGACAGCCGGGTCATAGCTGAAACTGTCCTGAACATCCACGATGATGTCGAAGTTGTGCGGTGGTCCGCCGGTGGCTGCGCTGGAGAGAGTCAGTGAGCCGCTGTACACCATCGTGTATTGGGGGCCGATGTTGTTGGCAAAAGTCGGGGACGGATTTGTGGTGGTGGTGGCCGCGTAGCCAAGATAGATGTCCACATTCATGTTGGTGGGTGGGAATGCCTGTCCGGAGGTCGCATCCGCCCTGAACCGGATCTGGCTGATCGTGCCCCCCAGTCCGGAGAATTGGTTCGGAGCATAGATCTGCTGATACCGTTGGCTTGTTGGACTTCCGTATCTTCCAATGTTAAATGGAAACGCGTTGGCGCTGTCTCCCTCCAAGTTAGTGTTCGTGTTAGGCACCACGACACAGGCTGCCGCACCGCCCCCATTCCAAGCGAGCATGGTATGCACAGAAACACCAATGGCCCCATTGGTTGGAATGGGGTTGGTGGGCATGGAAGGCGGCGGCGGTATTTGGACTGTCAATACCGCGTTGGTGCTGAAGGCCGAACCGTAGAGGTTCGTGACCATTGCACTGTAAGCACCCGCGTCGTTGGTCTGGACACTGACGATCGTCAGGCGATTGCTCACAGCTCCTGAGGTGCGCCCGCCGTCCACCAAGTTGGTACCGTCTTTACGCCACTGATAGGACAGCGGATTGCTGCCAGAGGCTCCTACGTTGAATGTGGCCGTTCCGCCCAACATCACTGTCTGGTTGGTGGGCTGCTGCCAGATTATGGGCGGTGTGGGAAGATCTGAACCGTTGACCCACGAAATCGCGTTACGCAGAACAGCCAAATCGTTCGCCCCGGCATCCGGCCCATACACATTCCATCCGATATACACCGCCCTCCCGTTGCCTAACGAATTGGCCACGAGCACACGGGACTGGTTCACGACAGAGGCTTCGCTGGCCAACGAGGGTAAGGCCACGTCAGTGCTCCAACCAACGTAATCCTCCGAGGGGTAACCATACCGCCAAAAACCGCGCGCAGTCCAAGAGGCGGGTAATCCACTGGTGATCGGATGTGCAGCATCAACACTGACCGTGATGTTTGCTGCCTCAGTGATTGAGGCCCAAATGTTGGGCGTCCAGTCACTGCCCCAATCACTAATCTGGACAAAACAAACCCCGTTGGAGATTTCAGACAGGCTGGGTCCAAATGAGGAAGAAATGCAGCCGGGATAAGAAACCACCACTTTGACCCCAGCCCATTGCCCTTGAGTGACAACTTGAACGGCAAAACCGAGATTTGTTAGTGTACCATAGATTGCGTTGAATTCATTGGTGCCCCCCGCAACAGGTTCAGGTAAGGGAATGCCAACAAGGCCGGAGATCACCTCGTCGGTGAGGATCGTGCCCGTGGCCTGTGCGCGCGCCAGCACCGCGTTGCTCGGGCTGGTCAGGTTGACGAAGAAGGTCTCGTTCGGCTCGACATTGGTGTCGCCATAGATCGCAACGGGAATTATTACATTCGTTTGGCCCGGCGCGAAACTCAACACACCGCTGGTGGCGACGTAATCGCTGCCGGCCTGGGCGGTGCCGTTGGTTGTGGCAAAGTTGACGGTGACCGTAAGGGGCGACGGCGGCCAAAGCTGTACCGCAAACATCATGTTGGTCTGGCCGCTGTTGCCTTCCAGCACGCTTGCATCCGCGATGCTGAGCGCGGGTATCAGCACGGTCAACGTGACCGGGCGCCCTTGAGCCACGCCGCTCATCAGGTTGCGGAAATTAACCGTGGCTGTGTAAACGCCGTTGCTGAGGCTTTGGGCATTCGCGTTGATCAGCACGTTGACGTTGGTGCTGGTGCCGGGTGCGAGGCTGCCACCAGACGGATTCACGGTCACCCACCCCTGCGCCAGCAAGTCAGTCGAGGCTTCGATGATGTATGTGGCGTTGGTTTGGCCCGAGAGCGTAAACTGGAACTGTCCCGCAGCATAGGACGGCTTGCTGAGCACCGGCTGCACCCCGAACGTGGTAGCGACAACGCGGAAGAACCGAATACTTTGCGGCGAATTGATGACAATGACACGCACTGCGTTTGGCGAAGTGTTGGTCAAGACCGGGACCCACGCCTGCGGGCAACTGGCCGACCAGATGAGCGGATTCGTGCCCACGTTGCTCAAAACGTAGGTCGTGCCCGATGGCGTGAACGGTCCGCCCTGGCAGCCTTGGGAAGCGAAGCCCGCGTTCGGGGTCACGATGAGGGCATCGGGTGGCGGGCATGTCGAGTAGCTGGTGAAGTCGCTCTCCTCGAAGTCGGCGGGCACGCCATTTCCGGCCGACAACCCCGCCAGACCATCCGTAATCCCGACCCCAAGATACGTCAGCCGGAGCCGGCCATCGTAGAACATCTCAATCTGAAAGCTGACCGTCGCGGTGGTGCCATATTCGCGCACGTTGGCAAAGGTCACAGCCACCCGATCGCTGGTTTGTATCCAGGAAACCGTCCCGCCGCTGGCCGGGTTCAAGTCGTCAAAACACGCCGAGATGCGCGGTCGATTGAAGTGGGTCGCAATTGATTCGGTATACGCCGAATCGCCCGAATTCATGGTCAGGTAGCCATTGCTGCCGATGAAGAAGACGTTGGTGCGCCGATTGTAAATGGCCACGGTGTTCGTTCCGGTCAGCGTGACCTGAGCGTAGGAATCGTCGCTCAACAAAACGGTTGTGCCGCCGGTCGGGTCGGTCGGGAAGCTGGCCGCCACTTCGCGGCAGACCGAGTAAAAGCTGGCGCTGCCGTCAGGGGTGAACGTCCAGGACTGGAAATCCAGATCATTGTCGCCGGCGTCAAACAGTTCCGTGTAATAGTCCGGTTGGCCCACGCGTAAGGCGAACGTCCGGCCCTGCCGTACGCCGCTGGCCAGGTTGGTGAACGACACGGTGGTCGAGTAAACCCCCATGGGGAAGCTGTTGGCAGAGGCGTCCAAACCCGCCGTTACCAAAGCCGACGGTCCGCCCGGCGTGAGTGTGCCGCTGGTCGGGGAGACATTCAGCCAAGCGGAGGTGTTGACCAGCGTCCAAGTGAACGAGTTGCTGCCGACATTGGTCAGGGTGAGCGTCAGCGAGTTAGGGGTGAAAGGTCCGCCCACCGGACCGCGGCTGGTGAACCCCGCGTCGGGAGAAATGCGCAGATCATCCGGCAGGTCAAAGGATTCATGCACGCCTGTCGTGGTGCTGCTGGAAGGAGACGTAGCGCCATAGCCCATGCCGCGTTTGGCAAACGCCGCCCAGAGTTCATTCCGGTTGGCCCCGCCAGTGTCCACCAGATCGGCTTGCAGAATCGCGTCGCGGGCTTGCAGGAAGTTGGGCGACATCGGCGTGAGTTTCATTCCATCGGTCACCAACTGCAGGATGAGCTGGTTGCCGGTTGCCCAGCCATACTTGTTGATCAGATTGGCGCGCGCATCCCACAACGTCACACACCAGACCTCGCCCTCGTTATGGACTTCGCTGGCATCCGCCGCGCTGCAGGTGCCGAACATGGCGGTATGATACGGCGCGCCCGAGGAACAGTTATCGGCCTGAGCCGGGTCAATGTCGTTGAAGGTCAGCGGATTTCGGCTCATGTCTGTCGTGTAGGGGTAGCGCCGGATGCCGAAGTAATAGTTCTGCAGATCGCTTGCGCCGCCGATTTTGTAACTGGCATAAGCGCCGGCGGCGTAGTTCCCGTTCACGTCATCTCCGGCTTCGCTCAGCAGTGCCAGCCCGTAAAAATCCGACCACCCCTCCCCCATGCCGTCCGACTGTGTGGTACCCAAGCCTTGGCCCCCACCAACCAGGCGCCAACTCAAACCGTGCGTGTGTTCGTGAAACACGATCTCAGCGTCCAGGTCACCGTCCCGCCTGGGACTCATCTGAGTGAAGATATACATCTGCATCCTACCAGGAGAACCGTCCGGCGGGGTCGAGAAGTTGGCGTTGTCGGTGCCGCTGCCATCCTGTGCATCGGCTTGCACCGCGTCGTTGCCCAAACCGCCGCGCGCGAAATTGTTGCTCTGGAAATTGCCCGCGGCCTCGGTGAAGCCCAGTTCATACAGTTTGTCATGGTACCAATTGCATAGGTAGAACAACTGCACCACGGCGGCCTGGCTATAGTTAGTTGGGTCTTGCGTCGCCAAATCCATGGTGAAATCAAATACCCGGAACGGGGACCCTTGCGGCCGCGGCAGGTCTGGCATATCATCATTATTCCAGTCGGTATGGGCGTCCACGTTATTGCCCAGCGTCTCGTTGCCTCCATCGTTAATCCAGCCCGCGGGCGATGCGTTGGTATCCAGCGCCGGGAGTGTCACCAGCGTCCGTGCCACCAGTGGCGGCTGGTTGGTGACCGGGGTCGGATAGCCGGGAGAAAGTGGCGACGGACTATCGCTCGTGAAAACCCGGTAGCTGGCGTCGCTGATGTAATCGGTCAGGCAGCGGCGCAGCAGCACCTCCCCGGTCTGCACGTCCACCAAAACTCGGAACATTTCCCCGCGTGTGCGGCTCGTCAGGATGACGTCCCAGCATAGCCGCAAGGCCCCGGCATTCATCGGCAGCCACGTCAGCCACGCGTCCACGTCACCCTTCAACCCCGGTGCCTGCAACTGCTGTCGTTGCTCGGCTCCCGTCGCCGGCGCTTTCTGCGCCACATCATCTTCCTTAACCGACTCGGCGAGGCTGGCCGCCGCCAGCGCCACCGCGCGGCGCGCCTGGATGGCTGGCGCAGCTTGCAGGGCGGCACGCCCCGGAGTGCCGGCCTCGGCGGCCGCCATCAGGTCCGGCAGGAAGCTGCTGCTCACGCTGACGAGTTCGCCGTTGCGCGTTATGTGCGAAATAAGTGTCGAATCAAACACGGTGATGTTATCGAGTTGCTGCTCCCAAACTACGGTCTTCATTCCGTTGTGTGGCGTGACGTATTCCCGTTTGATGCGCGCCGCCTCCAGCGCCTCCGGCCCGTGACCGAACAAATTCCGGTGCTCCTGGATGAATGCCTTGGTCACGCGGTACGGGTCCTGAGCGGGGACGGCAGCCAGCGCGGCTGGCGAGAGGCCTTTGCCGTCCGGCCCGGTCAGAAATCCGCTTGTCGAGCCAATCCACTTGGGCGCCCCCGTCACCCCATCGAAGTCAACGCGCGCGCCAGGCACGATGCCGCGGACACGCTCCATTGCGGCCAACTTCGCGGCCGGAACGGCATTGCTGAACGTGGATTGGGATTGGCGTTTGTCTAAATTAGGCAGCCGTTCGCGGACGGGTTGCTGGAAGGCCCAGACCGTTCTGCCACCAACCAACAAACCTCCGAAACACACAATCCCCACCATCAAACTGCATGGAATACTCTTCATGATATGTTCCCACTTGTTGTTGAGTTTAGTCACTGAAGAAATTGGTTTTTGACGCTGCTCGGGTTAATGCGGCAGAAAAAGCATAACGGCACTTGGTGATCAGTTTGTGTTCACAGCGGTTTCCGTGTATTGAGTTCAAGCCTGTAGGTTCATATCTGCTGCCGCGTTATAATCCATGAGCAGTGAGCGCAAGCCCGCCCCGAGGCCAGTTGATAGAAGATTCCTGCACATGATAATGACTCCTGTGTTTCGGTTTACCTTCTGATTGCTTCATTCGTTCCCCGCATATCCTGCGCTGCTCCATTATCAATACCACTTAACTCCCGTCAAGCTTGAAAAGGCAAGAAAGATGTTCAAAGGGTGGGGTGATTATTTTCCACAGATTGTGGAAGCGCATCCGTAACTCACCCGAGCCGGTTTTGTCGTCCAGAGGGACAGTCGCCTTCGCCGTGGTAGAGGAACTGGCAGACTGGCACGGCGGTGTAGCTTGACAGTGCTGCGAGATTGGTGACGGAGGGAAAGCGCCTGCCGTTTTCCCAAGCGGAGATCACAGAACTGGAGACGCCCAAGTCAGCAGCCATCTGTTTGAGAGGAATGCCCCGCTGTCTTCGCCACGCGCGCAACCACCTCGCCATGAGGTACTGCGGCGATTCCAAGTCGTCGTTCGGCTCATTCATATTTGGAACTCGCCCGTTGCACGGGTGCCTACCAGTTTGGATTCGTGCAGGCAAGGGAAAATGCGCCGCCCGGGCAGCGGACGCAAATAAAGCGCTGGGTTTGGCAAAACATGGCTTGCCAGCCACCCGGCCTTGTGAAAAATTTCACGAACACTTTATGCCACACGTCAAATTACACATACCGGGACCGGTCGAAGTAAGCGAAAAAACGTTGCAGGCGTTTCGCTCGCCGATGATCGGTCATCGCGGACAGGGATTCAAAGACCTGTACGCGAAAATCCAGCCGCAACTCCAGCAACTGCTTTACACCAAGCAGCTCGTCTATATTTCCACCTCGTCCGCCTGGGGCGTGATGGAAGGCGCCATTCGCAATCTCGTCTCCAAAAAGGTCCTCAACTGCATGTGCGGCGCGTTTTCGGACAAATGGTTTGACGTGTCGAAGCGTTGCGGCAAGGACGCCGAGGCGCTGCAAGTGCCGTGGGGTTCGCCCATCCGCGCCGAGGACGTGGACAAAAAGCTCGCCACCGGCCGTTTTGACGCGCTCACTGTGATTCACAATGAAACCTCGACGGGCGTGATGAGCCCGATTTACGGAATCGCCTCGCTCAAGAAAAAATATCCCGACGTCATGTTCATCGTGGACTCAGTCAGTTCGATGACGGCGACGCAGATCGGATTCGACGCGCTGGGGATTGACGTGTTGCTGGCCGGCACGCAAAAGGCATTCGCCCTGCCGCCGGGCACGTCGATTTTCACCTGCTCCAAAGCGGCCCTGGCCAAAGCGGCGACGATGAATGACCGCGGGTATTACTTCGACTTCGTTGAATTCCAGAAAAATGCCGAGCTAAGCATGACGCCGAGCACGCCGAGCATCGGCCACGTTTTTGCCCTCGAGTCCAAGCTCGAAGACATTTTCGCCGAAGGTCTGGAGGCGCGTTACGCGCGTCATCGCAAGACGAACCAGATGACCCGCGACTGGGCGGCCAAGCACGGCTTCACGCTGTTCCCGGAACAAGGCTTCGAGTCGCTCACTCTGACGTGTATAAACAATGGCGCGAAGCCCGGTGGACGCGCTCCCGTGGACGTGCCCAAGCTGCAGAAGCTGGTCAAGGACCAGGGTTTCCTCATTGACGGCGGCTACGGAAAAATCAAAGGCACCACGTTCCGCGTCTCGAACATGGGCGACGAAACCGAAGCCACGATGAGCCAGCTTTTTGCCGCGATGGACAAGGCGATGACCCAACTCTAAACGGCGTAATATTCTCACCGGCAATCCGCCTCGCGGGTTGCCGGTTTTGCTTTTCGTTCGCTGCCGGTATTGCAAAATACCGTTGTGCAAACCAGCTACCGTCTTGTCCGCCTGCGCAACGGCGTGTGTTCCGTCCGTTCGCTGGCCGAAGACGAGACGTTTCATCCGGGCATCGGCCCGGCCATGGAAGCCGAGGCGCTTTACGTCCGGCAACTGCGCCTGCCGGAGCGCGTGCGGGAAACGTCCGGCGAATTTGTAATTTGGGATGTCGGGCTGGGCGCGGCGGCCAACGCGCTGATGGCCATCCGGCTGGTGCGTGAAGGCTTGAAAACCCTTGCTGTGGGGAATAGAGACAATCTGCGGACGCCGCAGCGCGGCGTCCCTACCTTAAAAAGCATCCGGGTCATCAGCTTCGATTACACCAGCGCCGCGGCGGCGTTCGCGCTCGAACACGGCGCGGAACTGGGTTATGTCGCCGGCTACGAAACCGCGCTGGCCGAACTGGTAAAAAATCATTCCGTGAAATTCGGCGATGATTTGCTTCAGGTCGAATGGACGTTGGAACCCGGCGATTTCCCGGCGTTGTTGATTTCGGCTCGCGAGGATCAGCCTTCGCCGGGCTTCGGCGCGACAGGCGCTCGCCCCACCCAAAATGAATTGCCGGCGCCACACGCCATTTTGTTCGACCCATATTCACCAAAGAAAAACCCCGCGATGTGGACGGTGCCGTTGTTTGCCGGTTTGTTCCGCCAACTTGACCCGCAGCGTCCGTGCGCACTGGCCACGTTTACGCGCAGCACCATGGCCCGGGCGGCGCTGCTGCTGGGCGGATTCTTCGTGGGTGTGGGACATCCGTCGGGCTTGAAGGAGGAAACCACCGTGGCGGCAAACCGGCCCGACTTGCTCGACGAGCCGCTCGACCGCCGCTGGCTGGAGCGCACGAAACGTTCCCACAGCGCCGAGCCGCTGGGCGGGCCGGTTTACCGGCAGGCGCCATTATCGCCCGAAACCCGGGGAAAATTGCGGCAGCATTTGCAATTCAGATAAACGGCAACGCGACCCGTCACAAATCATTCTTGCCGTTCAAACGTTTTTGTTCCTCCTGGGACCGCCGGCGTCCCGCCGACTCATCGCTTCGCGACGGACAGTTCCGACTGCCCGCGAGACGCCGGCGTTCCCAGGGCTGGTTTTTTGGTTCAGTCTGAAACGAAACTGATGGCAATGGCAAAGTGCGCTCAGGCAAATACCGTGCAACAATCTGCGCTTGCGCCGCTGGCAGGATGAGCGAAACTTCAGGGCGTGATGCCGCAGAACCAGGCGGGACAATCGAATGCCGGCTGGAAGCAGCCGCGATTTCCCCGCTGGCTGCGCATCGTGGTGATTGGCCGCAATCCCAAGGCAACTTTGGTGCGGATTGTGGTTTTGGTCGTTACCAGCTTCGTGGTTTTCAGATTCATCCTGTTGCCCATCCGTGTCGAAGGCATCAGCATGTTGCCGAATTACACGGATCGTTCCTGGAATCTCGTGAACCGGCTCGCCTATCTACGGCATGAACCGCAACGCGGCGACGTGGTCAGCATACGCCTGGCCGGCCCGCATGTGATGTATATGAAACGCATCATCGGCTTGCCCGGCGAAACCGTCGCTTTCGCCAATGGCCGCGTGCTGATCAACGGTGAAGTGTTGGATGAACCGTATGAGAAGTTACGTTGCGACTGGAATTGCCCGCCCGTCAAACTTGGTTTCGACGAATATTTCGTTGTTGGGGATAACCGCACCATGCCGCCAGAGTTGCACAAACATGGCGGGACACCGCGCTCTCGTATCATTGGCAAATTGCTCTTATGAAAATCGCTTTCCGCATCCTGTTATTTGCCGCGCTGGCGGCGCTGGGCATCTGGCTGTGGACGGTTCTGTTTCCCAGCCCGGAAAAAGTCATCCGCCAGCGCCTTATGGAACTGGCCCGCACTGCTTCGTCCTCACCCGATGAGGGCAACCTGGCGCGACTGGCTGCCGCGCGAAGTCTGGCCGGTTTTTTCGGCACCAATGTCGAGCTGAACGTGGACTTGCCCCAGCTCGGTCAACGCAGATCCATGGACCGTGAAGAAATCACCCAGCTGGCCCTGCTTGCCAGCTCAAGGGCCGGCGGATTGCAGGTGAAATTTCCCGACATCAACATAACGGTGGCGCCGGGCAAGCGGTCTGCCATGGTTGATCTCACCGTCACCGCGACCGTTGCCGGCGAACCGGATTCTATTGTGCAGGAAATGAAGTTCACGCTGCATAAGATCGATGGCCAATGGCTGATTACCCGCGTCGAAACTGTCCGCACGATTTCCGGGCATCCGCAAATTTACTTCCGTCATTTTGAACTTTGCACTGCGGCAGGCTCCTTTCATAGTTAGCCCATGAACGTCTTTGTCACCGGCGGCGCCGGTTATATCGGTTCCATCTGCACGGAAGAACTGCTCAACGCCGGCCATCAAGTCACGGTTTACGATAATCTCACCGAAGGCCATCGCTCGGCGGTGGACGCCCGCGCGAAGTTTATTTTGGGCAAACCCGAGCAGGAAGGCGACATCCTCAATGCCGTCAAATCCGCCAAGCCCGATGCCATCATGCATTTTGCCGCGAGCGCGCTCGTGGGCGAATCCATGGCGAATCCGAAAAAGTATTTCCACAACAACGTCGTCAATGCGCTCAAATTCGCCGACGCCGCCGTCGAATGCGGTGTGAAGAAGTTCGTGTTCAGTTCCACCTGCGCCACCTACGGCCCGCCCGACCGCGTGCCGATGACCGAGGATTTGCCCCAACGCCCGATCAATCCCTACGGTGAAGCGAAGCTGATGTTCGAGAAAGTCCTGCTCTGGTATCAGCAGATTTACAAGCTGGAATTCATCGCCTTCCGTTATTTCAACGCCGCTGGCGCGAGCGAACAGTTCGGCGAACATCACCGCGTTGAAACGCACCTTATCCCGAACGTGCTCATGGCCGCGCTCGGCCAAAAGCCGCAGTGCGAAATTTTTGGCACGGATTATCCGACGCCCGACGGCACGTGCATCCGCGATTACATCCACATCCGGGACCTCGCCCAAGCGCACATGCTCGGATTGCAGCCGGGCAAAACCGGCTTTTACAATCTGGGCAACGGCGACGGCTACTCCGTCCGGCAGGTCATCCAGGCCTGCGAAGAAATCACCGGCAAAAAAATTCCCACGGTTGAAAAACCACGCCGGCCCGGCGACCCGCCGCGGCTGGTGGCGTCTGCCGAAAAGGCGATTCGCGAACTGGGTTGGAAGCCAAAATATCCGAAGCTGGAAGACATTGTCGCCACCGCTTGGGCCTGGCACAAAAAGCATCCAACCGGCTATCCGGATTGATTTGGACAGCGAAGGTTTCCACGCACTTCAAATTAAAATTGCGCCATTTCATTGCGCCTCAAGAATGTAAAACTGCCCTCCGGCGCTGGGATTCAGCGCGTTGGTCAGCGTGGCGGTGAAATTATTGGAGCCGCGGGCGGTAACGGAATTGGTCCAGACCGGCGCCCACGCGCTCAAGGGTTGGGTGAGGTTCGTGCCTGCCAGCAAATAAAAATTCCCTCCGAACAGGCAAGTCGCATTGAATTGTAAATTTGTCTGCGATGAAATGTTGTCCATCAACACAGGTTGTGGTGAAGGAACAATCTGTTCGGGAAACGGTTCACCACTGAATTCGCTGGATGGCGCAAATCCATCGCCAAGTTGGCCATAAAGTTCAAACCCCATGGCCCAAAGGCTGCTGTCGGATTTGAGAAACAGTGTGTGAGCACCACCCGGAGCAATCGCTGCGACGTTACTGGAAACGATTTGCTCCGGCTGGTTGGTATCATTGAATGTGCCGTCACCAAGACCGCCAACAGCATTGTAACCCATGGCCCAAAGGCTGCCGCCGGATTTGAGAAACAGACTGTGCTGCATTCCCGCAGCGATAGCCACAACGCCGCCAGAGACGATTTGTTCCGGCCGGTTGGTGTCGTTAAAGGTGCCGTCGCCGAGCTGTCCATCAAAATTGCCACCCATGGCCCAAAGACTGCCGTCGGATTTGAGAAACAGACTATGATACCATCCTGCGGCGATTGCAACGACACCACTGGAGACGATTTTCTCCGGTCGGTTGGTGTCGTTGAATGTGCCGTCTCCAAGTCCGCCAATAATATTCTCACCCATGGCCCAAAGGCTGCCGTCGGATTTGAGAAACAGCGTGTCAAAGAGTCCTCCGGCAATCGCGACAACGCCGCCGGTAACAATTTGTTTCGGCCGGTTGGTGTCGTTGAATGTGCCGTCACCCAGCTGGCCGTGGTTATTTCGACCCATAACCCAAAGACTGCCGTTGGATTTGAGAAATAGACTGTGTTCTTCCCCAGCAGCTATTGCTACGACATTATTGGATACAATTTGTTCCGGCTGGTTGACATAGTTGAATGTGCCATCACCGAGCTGTCCATCAAAATTGCCACCCATGGCCCAAAGACTGCCGTCGGATTTGAGAAACAGTGTGTGAGCACCGCCCGCAGCAATCGCCACTACGTTACTGGAAACGATTTGCTCCGGTCGGTTGGTGTCGTTTAATGTGCCATCGCCCAACTGGCCCCAACCATTGTCACCCATGGCCCAGAGGCTGCCGTCGGACTCAAGAAAGAGGCTGTGATTAGATCCCGCAGCGATGTTTGTCACCGTTGTCGCCGCCTGAAGAACGACCGCTTGGCAGAACAAAAGGACAAAGCCGGATTTAAGGATAGATTTCATGTCCAGTTGATGATTGATGGTTCTTAATTCTAAGCAGTGGAATAATAAGTGGTTTTGGAATGTAATACAAGGTTATTTACAGCTTCAAACACTTTGAATGTTGTGGAATTGGGAATAGCAGCGCGGCAGAAAATGGCCGGTTTTCATCAATCGGCGTGTGGCTGTATTTGTTTACAGGCTGGATACTGAAGCAGAATTGACGTGGCGAAGTTTGCTTTGCGCTGGAAGCGGGATTAAGGCAGCTTTGTCAGAAGCAGATTTATGATTGCAGCCATTACCGGATTGATCGCCGGCATGATTCACGTGTGGTCGGGACCGGACCATCTGACGGCCATTGCGCCGCTGGCGGTTCGCCAGCCGGAACGCGCCTGGGTGCCGGGGGTGCGTTGGGGCCTGGGCCATTCAGCGGGCGTGGCGGTGGTGGGATTGCTGACGCTTTGGCTGCGCGGTTTGTTGCCGGGGGACTTGCTGTCATCCTGGGGCGAGCGTCTGGTGGGCGTGATGCTGTTTGGCATCGGCCTGTGGGCCTTGCGCAAGGCGCTCAAGAGCAATGTTCACATCCATGAACACGACCACGATGGCCAACGGCACGTGCATATTCACACTCATGGACAGCACACCGCCCATCCCGCGACGCGGGACGCGGCTCATCATCACTCACACGTCGCGTTCGGCATCGGCGTCCTGCATGGGCTGGCTGGCAGTTCGCATTTCATCGGCGTGTTGCCGATTCTCGCTTTTCCGACCAGGGTGCAGGCCGTCGCCTATCTGGTGGCGTTTGGCGCGGGCACGGTGATATCCATGGCCATGTTTTCCAGCGGCATCGGTTTGCTGGCCAAACGGTGCAACGCCAGCGGCGCGAATATTTATCGCGGTTTGATGAGCACGTGTGCCGTTGCGGCAATGGCCGTTGGTGGTTTCTGGTTGGTGACCAGTTTTCACTGAATCAGGAGGATGGGGAACGACCAATAAAAGTTCACCTCGACGGGCTTGTTCGCGTAGCAACCACATTTTAACTTTTCAATCTTGGGCGGCCGGGTTACTTTGTCTTTGTAAACGCTTTGGGGGGAAGGGTCCGGCGGCGGACGAATTCGGCCATGAAAACTATATTTTTTGTTGAGGACGACTCGGTGGTGGTGCAGATGTATAGCGCGAAGTTTGTGCGCGAAGGGTTCCGCGTCGAGGTGGCGGAGGACGGCCTGGTTGCCATGAAAATGTTGCCCACGGTGAAGCCCGACGTCATCGTGTTGGATCTGATGATGCCCAAACTCAACGGCGTTGATGTGCTTAAATACATCCGTTCCAATCCCGCCCTGAAGGCGACCCCGGTGATTATTCTTTCCAACGCCCACATGACCAAGCTGGCACAGGAAGCGGCGGCAATCGGCGCGGAAAGAGCCTTGCTAAAATCGAGTTGCACGCCTGGTCAATTGATTGGCGTGATCAACGATCTCCTCAGCGGAAAGACGGTTGGATCCGACCCTTCGAAACGGCTTGCCGTGCGGACTCTGCCGCCGACCAAGCCGCAGTCGTGAATTCAGAAATTGTCTTGCCAAAGCCGGCAGTCATGCTTCATTTTCCGACATGGCAGCTACGCGCAATTCCGGTTTCGACGATCCGTTCTACCAGCCGGCGGATCAATTTTTCCCCGCCAACAACAAGCTCGCCCTGACCTTCGACGACGTCACGCTGGCGACGCTTTATTCGGAGATTCTCCCGCGCGACACGCAACTCGACACCCAGCTCGCGGAAAATCTGCGCCTCAACATCCCGGTCATTTCATCCGACATGGACACCGTGACCGAGTCGCGCATGGCCATCGCGATGGCGGCCAACGGCGGCCTCGGCCTCATCCATTACAACATGCCGGAGCGCCAGCAGCTTTCCGAGGTCAGCCGCGTCAAAAATCACGTTCATGGTCTGATCCAGGAACCGATCACCGTCGCGCCCAACCAGCTCATCGGTGATGTGCTGAAAATGATTGAGGAACGCAAGTTCACGTTCGGCACATTTCCGGTCGTGGATGAAAAAGGCAGGCTCGTCGGCCTGCTTTCCGGCCACGTGGTCAAGCCGCGCTACGCCAAGCGCAAAGTCGCCGAAGTCCTGACGCCGCGCGCGCAGGTTCACACCATCCGCCAGAAGAAACTCGGCAAGGACCCCATCGCGCGCGCCGACAAATTTTTCAACGAGCGTCCCGGCATCCACAAACTGCTCGTGGTGGATGACAAGGACAACCTGCGCGGCCTGTTCACGATGAGCGACATCGAGCGCATCACCCAGGAGCGCAACGCTCAGTTCAAACCGGCGCGCGACGCGCGCTTTCATCTCGTTTGTGGCGCGGCGGTCTCGGCCACGCGCAACGCCTTTGGCGAACTCGACCGCGAACGTATTCTGAACCACGTCGGCGCGCTCGTGGAACGCAGCGTGGACGTCGTGGCGGTTTCCACTGCGCACGGCCACAGCCGGGGCGTGGGCGACACGGTGAAAGTCTTGCGTGATGCGTTCCCTAAACTGCCCATCATCGCCGGCAACGTTACGAGCGCGGCGGGCGTCGAGTATCTCGCCGATTGCGGCGCGAACGCCATCAAAGTAGGGCAGGGGCCGGGTTCCATTTGCACCACGCGCAACGTCGCCGGGGTTGGCATTCCGCAGATGACGGCGCTTTACGTTTGTTCGCGCGCGGCGGCGAAGAAAAAAGTCACCATTCTCGCCGACGGCGGGATTGTGAAATCCGGCGACATTGTGAAGGCGCTGACGCTGTCACAAGCGGTGATTTGCGGCGGCATTTTTGCCGGATGCAACGAGGCGCCCGGCGACGTCATGGAAATCGGCGGCAAGCTTTACAAGCAATATCGCGGCATGGGCAGTTTCGCGGCGATGAAATCCGGCTCGGCGGCGCGCTACGGCCAGCCGGCGAACCCCACGCAAAAGGTTGCCGCCGAAGGCATCGAAGCTCTCAAGGAAGCGTGCGGTTCGGTGGACCGCGTGCTGGCGCAACTCATCGGCGGCATCCAGAGCGGCATGGGCTATCTCGGCGCGGCCAACCTCACGCAACTCCGTGACAAGGCGCGTTACATCCGCGTCAGCCCTGCCGGCATGCGCGAAGCCGCCCCGCACGACGTGGTGGAATTGAAGACGGGGAATTGAACGGCTTGAATCGAACAACAAAGCAACCAAGAAACAAAGGGCTGATGAACGGTTTTTAACTTCGTTGCTTGGTTTCTTGGTTGTTCATCAAAATCATGAAAGGGAAAAGCAGCAAGCCGTTTCCGCCAAGAATACTACAAAACTAGGAACCGATCTGTTTCCAATGGCCGTTTTTTCCGGGGCGGGTGAAGAAGGAAATGATCCTGGCCGACTGGGTGGATGACTTCAACGCTAATTCGGGCAAAACTGCGACCTTGCAGACGGGGCCCCCACTTTTTTCATCATGGACACCGCCCTGGCGACGATGGCTTTCTGTAATAGAGCGGTTGATCTATTCAAGCTATGGCGACCATTTCAGCCGGAAGAAGGCGTGCGGCAAATTATTCGTGAGCAGGAGCATTTGGCTGTTGCTCACGCAAAGGAAAGTTTGCACATCAGCCCAGAAGACGAGGTTGGTTGTGCTCTGGAGCATGTAATTTTTTGTGACGTGCACCTGGCTGCAGACGAGTTCCAGTTGAGTGGCCTTCGGCTTCAGGGCGAGGCGGGGATTCATCGGCGCAACGGCCGCGTGAAACATGTCGGCAATGATGGCGTGCGTCTTGGTCGTGGGATGAACCGGATCCCAGAAAACGTAATTGGCGCCCGGGCCGTCGAAGCTCTTGTCAAGCAGTGTCACGTCGGCAAGGGCGTCAATGTTTGCCTCGGTAAATCCGTATTCGTGGTGGTGGTCCAACAGCGCCTTCTCCCCCACAAACATATCGCACTGGAACAGCTTCAGGTCCGGATGCGCTGCCTGAAGGTCATCCAGCGCGGTTGCCAGCCGCTGGTTGAACAGTTGGACCTTGCTTCGCAGATAATCGCGAAGGAAGTCAGGAAGATAATTCAGCGTGGGGATTTCGGTTATATCCACCGTGTTCGGCACGAGGATGAAACGGGCCCCCTTTGCCTGCAGGTTCACAACCGCGTTGGAGAGATTGCACACCGAATAGGCGGTTTGCCGGTCCCAGCCCGCATTATCGAACCAGTATTGGTCGTATTCCTGCAGAAAGTCGTTGCCGCCGGCCCAGACGACGAACAGCGATTGGCTGATATCGGCACCGGCGAAAAAGTTGGTTACCTGCACATAGGTATCGTCGCACTGCGCGCCGCTGCGGGCGAAGTTGTTGCTCGAGTTGTAGGGAAATCCGAATCGCTCGGACAGATACTCGACCCAGAGCGGCCCGTTCGACCAGCGGCCATTGTAGTGCAGGTAGGGTTCCGCCGGTTCATTGCCGGTGTCCGTGAGGCTGTCGCCAAAGGCGTAGATGGCGTCGTAGGGAGGCGCAGCGACGAGTGGCGTCGCCAACAGCAGCGAAAGCCAGCACAACACCGGACAAATTGCACGTCGCATAAATGACCAAAGCTACCCCATTTCTACACAAAAGAAAGCGGCGGCTTCAATCGGCTGCCTCGGCACGGGCTGGTGGTTCGTCGCGTGTGCGCGTCCGACCGGCACGCAATGGCTGCTCTTCTGGGGTGGGCTGGCGGCGGCGGTGGCGGGAGTGCTCATTTTTTTCTGGCGGCGCATCGCGGAATCGGCAAAGAAAATTCAACCACGGACCTGCCGCGACGGGCGCGAGCACGGCGGGTGAACACGACGTAAAGCCGCGTGGCGGCCACGCCGCTATACGCGGATGGACACGGGTTTTTTCCGGGATGATATTCACGCTTTCGCTTTCCGGAAGCGTCTGATTATCCTGACGACATGGCACATCAAAACGAGCCAGCCGACGACGATCCGCTTGGTCTTGAACCTGTGGACCGTGAAATCCACGTTGAGAAACTCCGCCGTGAAATTGACGAAGTCACCGGAGGTAAAATGATAGGCGGCAAGGTGGGCGACTGCGATCCCAAGGTGGAGGAAGCGTTCCTGGAAAATGTTCTGGCGCTGGAAACACATGGCTTCGTCTGCCCATTTGACGCCTTGACCTGCGACGGCTTCGAGTTGCCGCCGCCGGAAAAACTCGACGATGACGCGTTGACCGTAAAACTCGGTGAACTCATTCGAGTCCTGGCGGCGCGCCGTTTGTTTCTGCACAGCACCGATCACTTGAGCGACCGCGAACTGTACACATGGCTCTGGAGCGACGGGTTGCGCGAGGAAATGATGGGTTTCGGCCTGCCAATGGGCAATTGTCACCTCGACGTGCTCGGCGCCTGCCGCGAAGAGGACATCATTTTGCAAATGCGCTACTATGCGGATGAGGAGGAACGCGCCCGCTGGGCCGCCGATTTTCCCGACTTCCCGATGCCGCCACACGAGAAGCCGCCTTTCGACCGCGACCGGCATCTGCCCCAAGCATCGTTTTAGCCCGGGCGAGCCTTGGCTTCCCACCGCGCCAGGAGCTTTTCAATATCACCGCGGACCATTTCGCGGGCTTGCTGCCGGTCGCCGTATTGCATGAGAAGTTCGTCGTAGCGGGTATGTTCATGGCGGATATGAGCGATGACGGCCAGCCGCAGGGCTTGCGGCTCGAAATCTTTCGCCGACGCCGAGCGTCCAACGCGGCCTGAATGTTTCTGGCAGGTCCACGCTGCGATGCGCGACACCTCCTCCGGCGGACAGCCCGGAAACAGCTCCTTCAGCTTTGCCGTAACCGCAGCCAGATATTCTAGGTCCTCGTTCTCACGACGTTCGGCCGCCCGTTCGCGTTGTCGGGCGCGGCGTTCCTCGTCGGCCAAACACTCCTCTTCTGCACTGCGCAAGGCTTCGGCGGTGACGAGGACTCCCTGGCGTTCGTAGCGTTTGCGGGCGCGCGCCCATTGGACGACCACGGCGCGGAGCGGCGAATGCTTCGTGGCCCGGCGCGTGAGGGCGGTGTTGCCGCTGGGCAGATAACAGCTTTCGACGGATTTTCGTGCGGTCCACTTGTTGCCCTACCGCAACGAGAGCAAAGCATTCCCACTCTCTTCGCTAGAGTCTCCTTCACGTCGGGCGAGAAATCGTCTCGGTTGCTCATGGCTCTTTCGCCCCTTCAGGGCTTGGAAATTTATTGGACGATTAACCCAAGGCGGCGCTCGTTTCAATTCGCTTGCCTTGGGCTATCATCTGTCGGGCTTTCAGCCTTTCAATTTGTGCGAATTCGTGTAATTCGTGTCTCACAGCCCCAGCTTCTTGAACCGGCTGTTGACTTCCTTGAAATGGAAGTCGAGCGAGCAGAGTTTCTCCAGTTCGCCCTTTTTGAAATGTTTTGCCACGGCCGGGTCGGCTTTCAAGACCTCGACAAAATTGGCGTCTTCGCGGCCGGCGTGTTTGACTTCCCAGGTTTTCATCGCCGCGTCCTGGACCAGTTTGTAGGCGGCTTCCCGCGTCAGGCCTTTTTTGATGAGAGCCAGCAGGACGGTCTGCGAATTCCACATGCCTAGGCTCAGGCCGAGGTTCTTTTTCATGTTCTCCGGATAAACGTTGAGACCGTCCATCAGGCGCGTGAGCAGGCCGAACATGTAGTCGAGCAGCGTGCAGGAGTCGGGGAAGATGATGCGTTCGACGCTGCTGTGGCTGATATCGCGCTCGTGCCAGAGGGCGACGTTTTCCAGCGCGGCGATGGCGTTGCCGCGCAGGACGCGGGCGAGGCCGGTGAGGCGCTCCCAGGTGATGGGATTGCGCTTGTGCGGCATGGCGCTGCTGCCTTTCTGGCCTTTGGTGAATGGTTCCTCGGCTTCCAGCACCTCGGTGCGCTGGAGATGGCGGAATTCGACGGCCCAGTGCTCGATGCTCGCGCCGATGAGGGCAAGCGTGGTTTGAAATTCGGCATGGATGTCGCGCTGGACGACCTGGGTGGCAATCGGCGCGGGTTGCAGGCCGAGTTGTTCGCAGACCGCCGCTTCAACCGCCGGCGACAAGTGGGCACTGGTGCCCACGGCACCGGACAGTTTGCCCACGGCCACCCGCTCCCGCGCAGCCACCAGGCGTTCGAGGGCCCGGTCAAATTCATTGTGCATGAGCGCCAGCTTGAGGCCAAAGGTGGTCGGCTCGGCGTGGATGCCGTGGCTGCGACCGATGCAGGGCGTGAACTTGTATTTGCGCGCCTGTTTGGCGATGGAGGCGCGCAGGGCCTGCACATCCTGAAGCAGGATGTCCGCCGACTGCACCATCTGGACCGCAAATGCGGTATCGCCGATGTCACTGCTGGTCAGGCCGAAGTGGAACCAGCGGCTGGCCGGGTGGTTGATTTTTTCGGCGATGGCGGTGGTAAAGGCGATGACGTCGTGGTTGAGCGTCTTCTCCAATTCCTTTTGTCGCGCCACGAGACCGGGCAAATCGGCAAACCATTTTTCTGCGCCGGCTTTCATTTTGGCGAAGTCGGCCTTGGGCACGACGCCATCGGCGACGAGGGCTTCAGCGGCGAGGAGTTCGATTTGCAGCCAGAGGCGGAGCTTGTTTTCGTCCGTCCAGATGGCCCGCATTTCGGGACGTGAGTAGCGCGTGATCATGGCGCAAGAGTAAGAAGTCGGGGGACGGGAGTCGAGCCGCTTTCGCTCCGCTTCAGCGCGCCAAGAGGCGGGAGAATATGGTAAAGGTAGGGTTCGGCGCGTCCACCCTCCGTAGCAACCTACTGCGGAGGACGGGCCGCGCCGACCGGACGCCGCGGCGCTGTAGAGTATCAGAACATCGGTAACAGTGTTTCAGGACATGGGTAACACCGAATAATGTGTGTCCATGCCTTGGATCAATACCGAACCGATGGAACAGAAGATTGCTTTTATAACCCGCGCCCTGAG